>Ga0334884_1000020_pt1 | contig 276011 bp, 268 predicted proteins | sample GraSluR1_MG_7_FD_207215 | JGI IMG/M metagenome (GOLD analysis project Ga0334884, IMG submission 207215) | Sludge microbial communities from methane-producing bioreactor in Wageningen University, Netherlands - Granular Sludge_12_05 R1 | ecosystem: Engineered > Bioreactor > Anaerobic >... | reverse complement strand
CAGATAGTATTATATAACTTGCCGCCACGGGAGACCGGGTGGAAACAGGGGCGTCAAAAACCCTTGTGAACCTTGAAAACTTCATAGTGTAGAAATTTAGTCAAAGGGAGCCCGAGAGGGTTTCCATAAGAAAGACTAAATGTACAATCAATCCACAAGATTGGTAAGAAATTCATCATGGGAAACCGTGATGAGGGTCTAAAAGTACAATTTCTTAAAAACAATAATTCTTAGAGATAAGAAAAAAGCGAAGCGCGAAAGCGGTTCAAAATGAGCAAGAACAACTTTGGTTTAACGGATTTTAACGAATCCTTAAATACCATATTTTAAGAGTTTGATCCTGGCTCAGGATGAACGCTGGCGGCGTGCCTAACACATGCAAGTCGAGCGAGAAGTTTATGGAATGCGTTTTCGGACAAGTAAAGTAAATGGAAAGCGGCGGACGGGTGAGTAACGCGTAGGCAACCTGCCCCATACAGAGGGATAGCCTCGAGAAATCGGGATTAAAACCTCATAATGCCATCGAGTCACATGGCTCTTTGGCCAAAGATTTATCGGTATGGGATGGGCCTGCGTCTGATTAGCTAGTTGGTGAGGTAACGGCTCACCAAGGCTGCGATCAGTAGCAGAACTGAGAGGTTCATCTGCCACATTGGAACTGAGACACGGTCCAAACTCCTACGGGAGGCAGCAGTGAGGAATATTGCACAATGGGCGAAAGCCTGATGCAGCAACGCCGCGTGAGCGATGAAGGCCTTTGGGTCGTAAAGCTCTGTCCTTGGGGAAGAAACAAATGACGGTACCCTTGGAGGAAGCCCCGGCTAACTACGTGCCAGCAGCCGCGGTAATACGTAGGGGGCGAGCGTTATCCGGAATTATTGGGCGTAAAGAGTGCGTAGGTGGTCTTGTAAGCGTGGGGTGAAAGGCAGTGGCTCAACCATTGTTAGCCTTGCGAACTGTGAGACTTGAGTGCAGGAGAGGAAAGTGGAATTCCTAGTGTAGCGGTGAAATGCGTAGATATTAGGAGGAACACCAGTGGCGAAGGCGACTTTCTGGACTGTAACTGACACTGAGGCACGAAAGCGTGGGGAGCAAACAGGATTAGATACCCTGGTAGTCCACGCCGTAAACGATGAACACTAGGTGTCGGGGTTTAAAGACTTCGGTGCCGCAGTTAACGCATTAAGTGTTCCGCCTGGGGAGTACGCACGCAAGTGTGAAACTCAAAGGAATTGACGGGGACCCGCACAAGCAGCGGAGCATGTGGTTTAATTCGAAGCAACGCGAAGAACCTTACCAGGGCTTGACATCCCTCTGACCGATCCTTAACCGGGTCTTCCCTTCGGGGCAGAGGAGACAGGTGGTGCATGGTTGTCGTCAGCTCGTGTCGTGAGATGTTGGGTTAAGTCCCGCAACGAGCGCAACCCTTGTCATTAGTTGCCATCATTCAGTTGGGCACTCTAATGAGACTGCCGGGGATAACTCGGAGGAAGGTGGGGATGACGTCAAATCATCATGCCCCTTATGTCCTGGGCTACACACGTGCTACAATGGTCGGTACAACGAGACGCAATACTGTGAAGTGGAGCAAATCTTCAAAACCGACCCCAGTTCGGATTGTAGGCTGCAACTCGCCTACATGAAGTCGGAGTTGCTAGTAATCGCAGATCAGAATGCTGCGGTGAATGCGTTCCCGGGTCTTGTACACACCGCCCGTCACACCACGGAAGTTGGGGGCGCCCGAAGTTGGTCGATAAATAGATTACCTAAGGCGAAATCAATGACTGGGGTGAAGTCGTAACAAGGTAGCCGTATCGGAAGGTGCGGCTGGATCACCTCCTTTCTAAGGAGACTAAAACTTCTACACTATGAGTTTTATGGGGAATTAGCTCAGCTGGGAGAGCACCTGCCTTGCACGCAGGGGGTCAAGGGTTCGAACCCCTTATTCTCCACCATTTGCGCTAATTCGTGTAGCGCACTCTGTACCTTGAAAACTGAATAATGAAATGTGTAAAAACAAATTAACAACGAAATCGAGGTTGTCTTGTTCCATCTATCAGCGGAGCAAGACGGCAAAATTTAAGAAACTAAGCAAAAGTTTTTCTGTAAAGAAAACGCGAAGGGTATTAAATACGATTTCAACCGAGAAACCAGAAAACAATTTACGAGAGTTAATTAACAAGAGTAAATGAAAAGACCTGCTCAAACGCTAAGAGCAGGCAAATCACTTTTGGTCAAGTGAAAAAGAGCATGAGGTGAATGCCTTGGCACTAGGAGCCGATGAAGGACGTGACAAGCTGCGATAAGCTGCGGTGAGGAGCAAATATCCGTCAACCCGCAGATGTCCGAATGAGGAAACTCACCTACTTTAATAGGTAGGTATCCTATGGTGAATCAAATAGCCATAGCGAAGGTAACCCGGGGAACTGAAACATCTAAGTACCCGGAGGAAGAGAAAGAAACATCGATTCCCTAAGTAGCGGCGAGCGAACGGGGAAGAGGCCAAACCACAGTTTACTGTGGGGTTGTGGACCACTCATCACTTGAGGTGTTGGTAGTCGAAGCTGTCTGGAAAGTCAGACCGAAGAGGGTAAAAGTCCCGTAGACGAAACCGACTAATCATAGAGTGGCACCAGAGTACCACCGGACACGTGTAACCCGGTGGGAAGCCGGGGGGCCCACCCCCCAAGCCTAAATACTACCTAGTGACCGATAGCGAATAGTACCGTGAGGGAAAGGTGAAAAGAACCCCGGGAGGGGAGTGAAATAGAACCTGAAACCTTATGCTTACAAGCAAAGGGAGCGCAAGTGACCTTGTACTTTTTGTAGAACGGGCCAACGAGTTATGGTATGTAGCGAGGTTAAGAAGCTGGAGCTTCGGAGCCGTAGGGAAACCGAGTCTTAATAGGGCGAATTAGTTGCGTGCTGTAGACCCGAAACCGGGTGACCTATCCATGTGCAGGTTGAAGTATCCGTAAAAGGATATGGAGGACCGAACCCATGTCTGTTGAAAAAGGCTGGGATGACGTGTGGATAGCGGTGAAATTCCAATCGAACCCGGATATAGCTGGTTCTCCTCGAAATAGCTTTAGGGCTAGCCTCGAGATTTAAGATACGCGGGGGTAGAGCACTGAATGTTCTAGGGGCCTTCACCGGTTACCGAAAACTATCAAACTCCGAATACCGTAGTATCATGCTCGGGAGTCAGACTGCGAGAGATAAGTTCCGTGGTCGAAAGGGAAACAGCCCAGACCCACAGCTAAGGTCCCCAAATATAAGTTAAGTGGAAAAGGATGTGAAGCTGCATAGACAACTAGGATGTTGGCTTAGAAGCAGCCACTCATTTAAAGAGTGCGTAACAGCTCACTAGTCGAGTGACTTCGCGCCGAAGATAAACGGGGCTAAAACTTATTACCGAAGCTTGGGAATGTAGTAATACATTGGTAGAGGAGCATCGTATACGGGCAGAAGGTGTACTGTAAGGTATGCTGGACTTTATACGAGAGAGAATGTTGGCATGAGTAGCGTAAGCAAGGTGAGAATCCTTGCCACCGAAAATCTAAGGTTTCCTGAGGAAGGTTCGTCCACTCAGGGTTAGTCGGGGCCTAAGCCGAGGGCGAAAGCCGTAGGCGATGGACAACTGGTTGAGATTCCAGTACCACCGAAAGTCGTTTGATCGATGTGGGGACACAGGAGGATAAGCTGAGCGCACCGTTGGTTGTGTGCGTCTAAGAGTCAAGGGAGTCACGATAGGCAAATCCGTCGTGGCAATTCTGAGGCTTGATGGGGAGGGAAATTATAGTACCGAAGCAGCTGATTTCACACTGTCAAGAAAAGCCGCTAGAGAGACCGTAGGTGCCCGTACCGTAAACCGACACAGGTAGATGAGGAGAGAATCCTAAGGTGAGCGAGAGAACTATTGTTAAGGAACTCGGCAAAATTACCCCGTAACTTCGGGAGAAGGGGTGCCAGCGAAAGCTGGCCGCAGTGAAATGGCCCAGGCGACTGTTTACCATAAACACAGGTCTCTGCTAAAGCGAAAGCTGATGTATAGGGGCTGACGCCTGCCCGGTGCTGGAAGGTTAAGGGGAAGTGTTAGAGCAATCGAAGCACAGAACTTAAGCCCCAGTAAACGGCGGCCGTAACTATAACGGTCCTAAGGTAGCGAAATTCCTTGTCAGGTAAGTTCTGACCCGCACGAAAGGCGTAACGATCTGGGCACTGTCTCAACAATAGACTCGGTGAAATTGTAGTACCGGTAAAGATGCCGGTTACCCGCAGCAGGACGGAAAGACCCCGTGGAGCTTTACTGCAGCTTGATATTGGATTTCGGCGTTGCATGTACAGGATAGGTGGGAGACTTCGAAGCCAGGACGCCAGTTTTGGTGGAGTCACCGTTGGGATACCACCCTTGTAACGTTGGAATTCTAACTTCGTACCGTGATCCGGTACAAGGACAGTGTCTGGTGGGCAGTTTGACTGGGGCGGTCGCCTCCTAAAGAGTAACGGAGGCGCCCAAAGGTTCCCTCAGCGCGGACGGAAATCGCGCGAAGAGTGTAAAGGCAGAAGGGAGCTTGACTGCGAGACTTACAAGTCGAGCAGGGACGAAAGTCGGGCTTAGTGATCCGGTGGTTCCGAGTGGAAGGGCCATCGCTCAACGGATAAAAGCTACCCCGGGGATAACAGGCTGATACCGCCCAAGAGTCCACATCGACGGCGGTGTTTGGCACCTCGATGTCGGCTCGTCTCATCCTGGGGCTGTAGTAGGTCCCAAGGGTTGGGCTGTTCGCCCATTAAAGAGGTACGCGAGCTGGGTTCAGAACGTCGTGAGACAGTTCGGTCCCTATCCGCTGTGGGCGTTGGAAATTTGAGTGGAGCTGTCCCTAGTACGAGAGGACCGGGATGGACATACCTCTGGTGTACCAGTTGTTCTGCCAAGAGCATCGCTGGGTAGCTATGTATGGAAAGGATAAGCGCTGAAAGCATCTAAGTGCGAAGCCCCCCACAAGACTAGATTTCCTCCCTTTTAAGGGTAAGACCCGTGGAAGACTACCACGTTGATAGGTCGGAGGTGTAAGTGCAGTAATGTATTGAGCTGACCGATACTAATAGGTCGAACACTTGACCAATGGTTTTTAAGGATACTGTTTACCTGGTTTTTACACCTCTCTCATTATTCGGTTTTGAGGGTACATGTTACCTTCAATCTGAAATCCGGTGACTATAGCAAAGGGGTCACACCTGTTCCCATCCCGAACACAGTAGTTAAGCCCTTTCGCGCTGATGATACTTGGTGGGAAGCTGCCTGGGAAAGTAGGTCGTCGCCGGTTTTTTTCGTAAGGCCCTATGGTCAAGCGGTCAAGACACCGCCCTTTCACGGCGGTAACCCGGGTTCGATTCCCGGTAGGGTCACCAACTTTTTAAATGCGCGCATGGCGGAATTGGCAGACGCACTAGTCTTAGGAACTAGCGGGCGACCGTGGGGGTTCAAGTCCCTCTGCGCGCACCATGCGTTTTGTTCAAACAACCCCAGGGTTGTTTTTTTTCGGAAAGAGGAATTGAAAAACCCTTCATTCAATGCTATGATTTAGGAAGTTGAATAGCAGAATAAAGATATCGGGATGTGGCGCAGCTTGGTAGCGCGATTGCTTCGGGAGTAATAGGCCGCAGGTTCAAATCCTGTCATCCCGACCAGAAGAATAGTAAGATTCCAATACAAAAAGCGGACCTTGACAGGGCCGCTTTTTGTATTTCAGGAGGGGATGTAAGCTATTGGGTTAGTAGTGAACCATAATTACCAGTTTCCCCATGTTCTCCAGCTTTTTTTCTAACTGACTGACGATTATATGCCGAGGACGGATTCCGATTTGTTTAAAAATCAAGTCGGAATGGGCCTCATTCATGGATCTTCCGTGGAAAAGGTTAATTACATCAGCACGATGGATTAGCTTAGCCAATCGTTCCACCGGGGTAGCATCGGTTAAAGTTTCCACTGGTTCGTCTAAGATGTTATATACTTGATTGAGCATCATTGCCCCCTCAGTGGTCATGTCAATGCCTTCAATCTCATATTCCGGCGGGGCTCCAAATGCGGTTCCCGGTTTCTTATATTTCAATTCTTTTCCTAATTCTCTGGCCACAATATCTGCTGTGGTAGAGCCACATACCACATGCATTCCCGGAGTCCTTATAAAACGATTTACAAACTCTGAATCTTTGGAACGGCCTTGAGGAGGACCTGTAACGATGGTCAATTGGGTGGCTTCACGACATTGTAGCATAGCCAAAGTGGTGTCATCTTGGCAACAGCCCCCGCAAAGATCCTTGGTCATTTGAAGGATTTTTTTCAATAAGGGAAGGGGCAGGGCATCTTGAATTTCGGTGATGTATTCCGCCACCCCTTTGGAATCAATACCGAAAAGATATCCGTTGCCCAAACCGGCTTGGGACACGCCGTCGGAAAACATTAAAAACCGGTCTCCTTTTTCTAATGTTCCGTAATATTCCCCTAAAACTTCGTAACCTGCCTTTATAAAGCGCTGGGATTCCAACGCAGTGGCTTTCCCGTCCTTGCGGATTAGAATAGGCGAAGGAGATTCATAGGTATAAGCGCGAAAGCTTCCGTTTTGGAATACCTTAACGGCGGAGAAAGCGGCAAAGGGGATATTTTCCGTTCTGGCCCGATGCATGGAATTGGCTACCAAGGAACAGGCCTCTAAAAAAGAAAGGCTGGATGTGCAAAGCTCCGACAAACGACCTAAGCAAGTAAGGGCTGCGATGTTGGCATAGATACCGCTTCCAACCCCATCACAAAGGAGCATGATGGTGTCCGTTTTACTTCGGAGGCATCTTGCGGCATCTCCACAAACCGGATGCCCCTCTTTACATTCCTGATAGATGGTACTTGCAAAATAATTCACTGATTTTCTCCTTGATCTGAAGTTCCGTCGTCATATAAGTCGATGAGTTTTTTTACCATTTCTTCGTTTTGTGCCGTGCTATTTCCCAAGTAATGGGCCATTTCTTGGGAGAAGCGTATTTGATGATCCAATAATTCCTTGGCCTGTTGTAAGGTTTGCCTCTTTATGATATCCAACTGGGATGCATCAAATTTAATTTGGGATATATTGGTGTATACCCCCACATACTGTTTTTCGTCGGGTACCACATACAGAACTTCATGATACTTTTTCCCGTATTTGCTCTTAATGGATTCTCTGCGGTCTGCCTCCCCTGCAGCTATTTTCTCGAAGCCTTCCGAATCCACTAGATAAGAAATCCTTCTTCCCAGCACATCGTTGTTGCAGAGAAACAGATTCTGGAAGGCTTGGTTCATGTGAATGATGTTTAAATCTTTATCTAAAATCACCACGCCATTGGGACTCATTTCAATAATTTTATCTGTTTTTTGTTGAGCGATTCTACGCATATAGGGAATGCACATTTCCGGTTCCGCCAACCCTCTAATAACGGCAATGGCTTTGTCCCTGCAAGAATCATAACCGCAGGCCCCGCAGTTCAGCCGCATCTCAGGGTTGGTTTTTCCCGTTCTTTCATAGACCTTTTGAATGGATTCCTCTGTAATTTCCACGTCTTCTTCCGGCGGCTGCAGGCGGAATGAGGCTTTGAAATCCATAAGAGGTTTTGGCGTAGCAGGTATGATTTCTGCTTGTTGAGCATACTCAAGTACATGACGTTTTCGTTGATAAACGCTTTCTTGGTTATCATGAGAGAAGCAGGGTCCGTTGATACAACCCTCCGGGCAAAACATGGGCTCAACCATTTGATATCCCCATTCCTTGGAAGGAATTTCGAAAAGTGCCTTAAGGTTGTCTGCTCCACTTATGTGGAGAATTTCCGGTTCTGTACTATCTGCGCTGATTCCACAGGTGCGTAGCATTCCTCCTTGCACCGGAAACATTCGGGCATTTTTCAAATCACCGTAGCTTTCAAAGCCACTTTCCGGGCAATCTTCGAGTCGAATATTTTCTTGATCCATCCATTCTATCAACTCTTCAAAAGTGAGAACTGCATCAATAGCATCCAAATTTTCCGGACGTAAGGCTTCTTGTTTTTTTCCTGCGCAAGGACCTATAAATACTACCTTGGAGCCAGGGTACCTTTCTTTAAGCATCCTTCCGTGAAGGACCATGGGAGAGGTAACAGGAATCATTTTTTCCAGGTATTCCGGTTGATATTTTTCGATGTAGTTTACTACTACAGGGCAGGCGGTACATATGGTGGAATTCTCCTTGTGTTCCATTGATTTGATGCTGACTTGCTCTGCGCCTTCCGCTGTTTCAGAAACATGATGAAATCCCAGAAGTCGGAGAGCAGAGGCCAGTCTTTTGGCTTGCCAACCGCTAAATAGGGCAGCAAAAGAGGGGGCTACCGATGCAATGACTGACTCTTCATTTCTCAACATGGCTATTACCTCTGACAGTTCGGAAACAGAGGTTTTGGCTTCCTTGGGACAGACCCGAACGCAAGTCCCGCAGTGAATGCAAAGATCGTCCACGATGTGAGCTTGGGCGTCGGAAATCATAATGGCTTTTACTGGACAAGCCCGTACACATCGATAGCAGTCTTGACAATTTTCACCAATGGTTTGAATTACATTTTTCATGAGGAAATCTTTCCTTTCCTTTGATGAGTTTTTTCGTCTGAATGGACCGATTCCCGCATCGAAAACCGATGCGGGAAAGCCCAAATGAGTAATGAATATTAAGAGAGATATTTGCTAATTTCTTCGATGGCCATGTCAGGGGAGCATCGCTCCAATACATTTCCGTTGATGGTAATCACCGGCCCTCGTTTGCACCTTTCAGTGCAGAAGGTGGCTTTTAATCGGGCTTGGTCTTCGACGCCATGTTCTTGGAGGTGATGTACCACCTGCTTGTAGAGTTCTTGGGCTCCTCTTAAATAGCAACTGGTTCCGAAACAAACGGTAATATCCAATAGGGGCTTGTCTGAAGAGGGAGCACTAAGTTCCACCTCCTCGTGTTCAATTCTCTTCCGGTTGCTGTAAGTTGTGTGAAGCAAGTGATGTGCGTCCTGTTGCGATAGTTGTTCGTCATACAATTTGGTGATATATGGATTTTCTTCCGCGGAATGGAATTGCATCATTTTGTCAGAATCATAGATTCCTTTAGCCCGGTGTTTTTTCACATCTTGATCAAGATCGATGGGTTGTCCTCCTCCGTTGATACACCCTCCGCAACAAGCCATAACTTCAATTAGATCATAATGAGCCGTTCCGTTTCGTATTTTGTCTAAAAGCTTCCGAGCATTGGCCAGTCCGCTGACAACAGCCAGCTTTAGTTGCACATTTCCGATAGAGATGTCCATTTCTTTGAACCCTTCTTCTGCTCGAAGAGAGGACAGGTCCAAAGCGGCGGATGTGGCGCCTAGCTGGGAAGCAGCATATCTTAATACGGCTTCCGATACGCCTCCTGAGACTCCAAACAAAACCCCGGCACCTGTTTTAAATCCGAAGGGAAGATCAAAAGAACCGGGATCAAGTAGATCAAATCGGATTCCTTGCTCTTTCATCATCAGGGAAAGCTCGCGGGTGGTAAGTACATGATCTACATCCGGATTGTTTTCTTGTGAAAACTCCGGCCGTTTGGCTTCGAACTTTTTGGCGGTACAGGGCATGACGGAAACTACCACCAAGTCTTCTCGGGCAATCCCCATCTCTTCTGTCAGCAGGTCTTTGCACAAGGATCCAAACATTTGCTGAGGGGATCGGCAGCTGGAGAGATTCTCTAGAAGATCCGGATAATATTGCTCTGCAAATTTTACCCAAGCAGGGCAACAGGAGGTAAACTGAGGAAGGTTCTGATTGTCATGATATCTTCGCAAAAATTCATTCCCTTCTTCGATGACGGTTAAGTCTGCGGTGAAGGAGGTATCAAACACCTTGTCAAACCCCATCATACGAAGGGCTGTTACGATTTGCCCTGTTTTTGTAACGCCAGGCTCGTAACCAAAATACTCTCCTAAGGCTACTCGGACGGCCGGTGCAATTTGAACCACCACTGTTTTGGAAGGATCATGAAGAGCCGCCCATACCGGGTTGATTTCGTACTTGGGATAAAGTGCGCCGGTAGGGCATACCTTGATGCATTGACCACATTGAACGCATTCTACTTCTCCCAATTTTTTGTTAAAACAGGCGACTACCGTAGAATCGGCACCACGATTGGCAAAGTCCAGAACTCCTACAGACTGTATTTCATTGCAGACTCTGACACAATCTCCACACAGCACGCATTTGCTGGGGTCTCGGATGATTCCGTCTGCCGATTGATCTATGGTGGCAGGGGCGTGAACTTTTTTAAAGCGTACCTTTTCTACACCAAGCTGAATGGCGATGTTTCGCAAACGGCAATCGTCGCTACGAGGGCATGTGGCACAATTTTCTTCGTGATTTGCCAACATTAGCTCCACAATCATTTTTCGAAGTGAGCGGATTTGATTGGTGTTGGTGTGTACTACCATCCCCGCAGTAATGGGAGTAGAACAGGCAGGAACCAAGCCCTGGCCCTCTACTTCAACCATACACATACGGCAAGCCCCATATACACTGATTTCCGAATGATAACAGAAAGTTGGGAGTTCGATGTTTGCTTTCCGAATGAGATCCAGGAGATTTCGCTCTTCTCCGATGGGAACATGGCAGTTGTCAATGATGGCATGATTGGTTTTCATATTCTTCTCCATTTCCTTATTCTAACCTAGTACTACTGCATGGAATTTGCAAGCATCCACGCAGGCTCCGCACTGAATACAACTTTCCGTATCGATTATGTAGGGCACCCCTTTTTCTCCCGTGATGGCATCCACAGGACATTTTTTCCCACACAAGCCACAGCTTTTACATAGTTCCGGTACAATTCTATATGATAGGAAGGCTTTGCAAACACCTGCCGGACATCGATGGTGCAGTACATGCTCTTCGTATTCTTTTCGAAAGTATTTCAAAGTAGATAGAATGGGATTTGGTGCCGTTTTTCCCAGGCCACACAGAGAACCGATTTTTACGGTATGCGCCAATTCTTCCAAGAGGGGCAGCGTGTCTTCTGTGGCTTCTCCTTGAATGATGTCGTCCAGCAAATTCAGCATTTGTCGTGTTCCTTCCCGACAAACCACGCATTTTCCGCAGGATTCGTTTTGTGTAAACTGCATAAAGAATCGCGCAATTTGTACCATACAGGTTTGTTGGTTCATCACTACCAAGCCTCCTGAACCAACCATGGCTCCGATGGAGGTGAGGGTTTCATAGTCCAAGGGCATATCCAAATGTTCTTGGGTGAGACAACCTCCGGAAGGCCCTCCGATCTGAACTGCTTTGAAATCTGCGCCTACATTGTTCCCATCATTGTCGATGACTCCACCGCCGATTCCCACAACGATTTCTCGAAGTGTGGAGCCAAAGGGCACCTCGATTAAGCCGGTATGAGCTACATTTCCGGTTAGGGCAAAGGTTTTCGTTCCTTTGGATCCGGAAGTGCCCATTGTGGCATAGTTCTCCGGGCCCATGGCTAGAATGACAGGTACAGAAGCCAGTGTTTCCACATTGTTGATTACCGTAGGTTTTCCGAAGAGTCCGCTTTGCGCAGGGAAGGGAGGTTTGGGTTTGGGCATTCCTCGTCGTCCTTCCATGGAGGCGATAAGCGCGGTTTCTTCGCCACAGACAAAGGCGCCGGCGCCTTCCATGATGTGGATATCAAAATCCATGGAAGAACCAAAAATATTTTTCCCTAATATTCCGTTTTGTCTGGCGTGTTCCAACGCAGTTTGCAGCCTTTCCACGGCGAGAGGGTACTCTGTTCGAACATAAATATATCCCTCAGTGCCGCCTATGGCTTTGGCTGCCACAATCATGCCTTCAATCACGCAGTGAGGATTGCCTTCCATGATGCATCGGTCCATAAAAGCCCCGGGGTCTCCTTCATCACCGTTGCAAATTACATACTTTACCTCACTTTTTTGGATACGAGTTAAATTCCATTTCTTGCCGGTGGGGAACCCGCCGCCGCCGCGTCCTCGTAGGCCGGAATCCAACATGGATTGACAAATTTCTTCTTGGGTCATAGATAAGACCGCTTTCTCTGCGCTTTCATAACCTCCGTTGGCAATGTACTCATCAATGTCTTCGGCATCGATGAAACCGCACAACTTCAGAGCGGTTCGTTGTTGCCTGCTGTAAAAAGGAATTTGGTGCATATCGCTGACGCCCTGATCTTCTTCATCTCGATAAAGCAATCGATCCACTACTTCTCCGCCTACTAAAGTCTTATCGATAATTTCTTCTACATCTTCTTCCCGTACCTTTACATATAGCACTTCTTGGGGGAAGATGGTCACCAAAGGGCCCATTTGGCAAAAACCTTGACATCCACTTTTCACCATATAATAATCAGCTGGTTCTTTGGCTACCGCAACCGCAGCAGACAGCCCTTTTTCTTTTAAGATTCGATGAAAGGTATCGATGATTTCACCAGCCCCGTTGGCCATACAGCCCGTTCCTCCGCAGATTACAATGCGAGCATTGTATTGTTCCATTACTTCCCGAAACTGTTTTTGGTGATTCACTAAATCAATTTTGTTCATTTTTCTCCGCCTCCTTGATACCGTTAATCAACGCCAGGGTGTTTTCTGCTGTCATCAGGCCGTGAACCTTGTCATTAATGACTAAAACAGGAGCCAAACCACATGCCCCAAGGCATGCCACCGTTTCTAAAGTGAACAGGCCGTCATCGGTGGTCTTTTTGTTCTTGTGCAGGCCCAGTTCTTTTTCAATGACATCCAGAAGTAAATCCGATTTTTTCACATGGCAAGCGGTACCGTCACAAACCTTGATGATGTATTTGCCTTTGGGCTCCAGGGTGAAGTGGGAATAAAAGGTAGCCACCCCGTATACGGTGGAGGAAGAAATGCCAAGGGCTGTGGAAACGAAGGTCATAATATCTTCCGGCAAATAGCTGTACTGTTCTTGAATATCTTGTAAAATGGGGATTAACTTGTTGGGATTTTTTTCATAGCGGTCCAGGATTTCACAGACCGTATCAAAATTTCTGATGGGTTGCTCATTCATAACCAATGGGTCACCTCCGAATAATTAATGATGATAGCGATTATAGGGTTCGGGCCAAATGTTGAGAAAGCAAGGAAAGAGATAACGCCATATTTTCATTTCGCACCATGACATCTTCCGATACATTCAGGCGAACAGGAGAAAAATTCCAAATGGCTTTAATTCCTCCTGCGGTCAGAATGTCACATACAATTTGAGCAGCTTGTTCCGGAACTGCGATGATACCGATATGAAGACGTGTCCGTTCCAGCATGTTCGGTAATTTTTCCACCGGGAGAACAGCAACTTTTCCAAATTTTTCACCCAGTAAAGCCGGATTCCGGTCAAAAGCGTAGTCGATACATATGCCGCATTCTTCAAAACCCTTATAGGAGAGGAGGGCTCGACCGAGATTGCCAACGCCTACCAAAAGGGCGCTGTTGGTATTGTGGTATCCCAACGCTTCCTCAATATCTACTAATAATTCTTTTGCCAAATAGCCTACTTTTGGTTTTCCGCATCCGCTGATTTCTGCCAAGTCTTTCCTTACTACCACCTGATTTAGTTGCAATCGATCGGCAATGGCTGTGGCAGAAATATTCGAAGGAGAATCGTCAGGCATTGTGCGAAGCAGCCGACAGTACATGACCAATCGTTCTACTGTTTGGCGATTTAATGGTTTTCCGTTCATGATCCGCTCCTCTCAGGAAACAAAATGTGTTAAAACTTTAACCATCTATAATATACTGTATTTTCAAGGCTTTGGGTAATATAAATACAGATATATCGATATATAGATATTGATATACCTCATGACATATTCTTGCTTTTTAGTTGGGAGGGAATACGAAAAAGGGTTACTTGCTTGAAGGAGTTTCGTTGAGGAGGGTAGCCCCATTTTCTTCAAAGGTCTTTAAAATCTGGTCTAAAAAAGTTTTTTCTATTTCGGAGAAATTGTGAGAACGGTGGTAGATGAGACGATTCATATAGCGAATGGAATCATCCCAATGGGAAGATTGCAAAAGATGGTATCGTTTTAGAATCCCTGTTGAAAAAGGAGAAGGAGAAACCAAATAGGTGGCGGAGTCCTGATTAATTATTTCCAAGGCTGTGGAAAGATCGCCGAACCAGAAAGAAGCGCCCTGGTGTTCTCCGTCTTTTTTTCTTTTTTCCCCTAAAGAAGGGTCATCCGGCAAAAATCGAGGGGGTTCCAATTGCAGTTGAATTTCGGTTTGTTTTTGAGCACAGTTTTTTTGATTAAGGGCAGGCTCTGCCAAAGGGCTTTTGTCTGAAAATATCAGATGACGGCCATTGTGGGCCAACAACCTGCTTTCCAGCCCTTTGCTTTTCAGATGTTGTCTTACATAGAGATCATGCATGGAGGGGTAGCGTAAAATTCCCAGGTTGCTTTGCCATTCCAAGACTTGTTGGATGGTCTCGTCCGCATCTCTTTCCAATACTTCCCAGGAAGATAGTCTGTGGTAATCCGGGTGTTTTACCAATTTTGTAAGGATTTGAGAAAGCGGAAAATACTTTGGTACGCGAACGGAAAGGCCGGAAGGGGACTCTTCCGGGGGAAATAAATCTTTTAGGTCTTGGACTTCTTGAAGAATTTTTTTGCCTCTCAGCAAAAAGATTTCTCCCTTGGTGGTGGGAGTAATTCCTTTGGGGGTACGATTAAATATTTTATAGCCTACCTGCTCTTCCAACTCTCGGATGGCTTTGCTTAGATTGGGTTGATTCATGTACAAGTTTTCTGCTGCCTGAGTGATGGAGCCGGTTCTCTCCACCTCCAGCGCATAATGGATATGATGTAGGTTCATACGCAATCCCTCTTTATTTGAAATACCTTATTTATATTCTAACATCGGAGAGACTTTCCTACAATTCATTTGTGGGTGTTCAGGTGGTTTATCTGTTGGAATTTCATTGTAACTCTTTATGAAAAGTAGTATAGTAGAAGCGAGATGAATCTGAAATTGGAGGCGGTGTTATGTCAGGTTCAGAAGAGAAAAAGAACAAGAATTATATAGAAGGCAGGAACGGGAAGAAATGTAGGCTTTTTCATGGTGCTTTTGAAAAGGCCGTTTTTATTACAATCATTTATCTGGCCTTCGGAGGGATGTGGATTATATTGAGTGATTCGGCGGCTCTTCGTATTTATGGCTCAATCGAAGAATTAGCATGGTTCAGCATAATAAAAGGCTTGGTATATGTTGTTCTCACAGGGATCCTAATTTTTGCCCTAGTTTACCCCGCTCTCAGAGGAATGCAACAGGCTATCGAGGAATCGAAAAGAAAAGAACGCCTCATGACTGCGTTGTTTGATTCTATTCCGGACCTTATCTTTTATAAAGACCGCCATTCGGTTTATAGGGGATTTAATAGGGCGTTTGAGGAATATACAGGCCGAAAGAAAGAGGACTTGATTGGGAAAACAGATAAAGAACTTTTTGATGAAAGCCTTGCGGATGAATTTTACAAGGTGGACCAGGAGTTAATTGAATCCAAAAGGCATCGAATCTCCGAAGAGTTGTACCCAAATCAATATGGCGAAAGTTGCATTCTGGAAACATTGAAGACCCCTTATTATGATGAAAGGGGAGAAGTGATGGGTTTAATCGGGATCAGCCGGGATGTGACCGAAAGAAAGCAGCGGGAAAAAGAAATTCTTTACCTGAATCATCATGATGTTTTAACAGGACTATACAACCGTGCTTATGTGGAACAGGCCCTGGAGTTTCTTGACGAAGAAAAAAATCTACCTATTAGCATTATCGTGGTGGATATCAACGGACTCAAGCAAGTCAATGACGAGTATGGGCACCGGGAAGGAGATCGATTGATTCAAACCATAGGGGATATCTTATATAAATCCATTGACGAAGTGGATGTGTTGGGCCGGGTAGCCGGGGATGAATTTATTATCATTCTTCCTAACCAAAACAGCGAGGAGACAAAAGAGACCATTGGCTATATTCGCAGACGATATCTTGGCCATTTGGAGGCAGAGGATAACGAAATTCATTTTACCAGCATTGCTTTCGGTCATGCTACAAAAAAAGAAGAGGGAAGGCCGTTGACTGCCTATGTGAAAGAGGCCGAAGAATTTATGTATCAACAAAAGTTGCTGGATTTTAAAAGTGCTCATAGTTCTGCTCTGGCGTCGATTAAGAGTACCATGTTTGAAAAAAGCAATGAAACGGAAGAACATGCTCAACGATTAGCCAAGCATTCCTATGATTTAGGGCATCTTGTGGGGATGGGCGACGAAGACTTGGTAGCTTTGCAATTGTTTGCTATGGTGCATGACATCGGAAAGATTAGTGTGGATTTGCAAATATTGACAAAGGAAGGAGATTTGACTGCGCAGGAGTGGGGAGAACTTCGCAAACATCCGGAAACCGGGTACCGAATTGCCAAAACCACCCCGGGAATGGCCCATGTTGCGGAATATATACTGTATCATCACGAATGGTGGGATGGAACGGGGTATCCCAAAGGATTGTCTGGGGAGAGTATCCCCTTAGCCAGCCGGATTCTTTCTATAGTGGATGCCTACGATGCCATGACTAATGACCGTTCTTACCGAAAGGCCATGTCTCATGAGGAGGCTGTGAATGAACTGCTACGGGGAGCAGGTACCCAGTTTGATCCGTATTTAGTGGAACAATTTATAAGTCAAGTTCTATAGCTTATGAAGAAATTCCAAGATAAAAGCCCGGGAGATAGAAGGGATATCTTCCAGGGCTTTTCTATCAACTATCGGAACGCAGAATAGGAAAGTTTGTACATGCAATGATTTTACTTCTCCCTATTCCATTGATTTCCTTCACCATTCCCGCTATTTTCACCATTTCTGGAACCCATATGAATTCCATAACCTAGCCCCAACCGCTGATTCTTTCCTTGCAGACCGGTTCCGTCGCAGGTTGCCATTCTTTCCTCAATGGCATCCAGGATTTCATTGGCCTCGTCTTTTGTAAGATTCCCATTTTCTATCTTTTCGAGAATACGGTTTTCTCTTACTTCCTGCATTCCTGATTTAAATCCCTCATAAACGCCGGCATCCTGGGCCAAAGCGCCATATGTTTGATTGGCATCTAGTTTCTCTTCTGTAACAGTTTCCACGGTTTTACCGGTTAATGAAGCCAGAAGCTCTGCAGGAGAGGAAAAAGCGGTGCCGGCAAAAGCAGTGATGGTAGTGGCTCCCAGTACCATGACGAGAGCGGTAGTAACAGCCAATATTTTTAGTCGATTCATGATTGTACCTCCTTTTGAAGTAGAGTAGAGCGTTATCTTATGATGTGATTCTAACAACTAAATGTGTCAGAAATAGGGCAAAATTGAAAATAAAAAATGAATTAAATTGAAATGAGTCATAATTTTGCCATAGTTAGATGGTAGAATACGAATAACATAGAGGGATAGATACAAATCATAAAGTTGAAAACGATGCAATGGGAAATTTATAAGCGGTTTGGGAGAGAAAATAATGAAGATGCTGATTGCAGATGATCATCCGCAGATTGCCGGGATCCTTGAGGAATATGCAAAAAAAGAAGGTTATGAGGTCTTTTTGGCGGATGACGGGAAGAAGGCGCTTGATATATTTCATGCAGTTCAACCGGATGTGGTGCTTTTGGATGTGATGATGCCGGAGGTGGATGGGTTTGAAGTTTGTCGAGAAATCCGAAAGAAATATAGCACCCCGGTCATAATGATTACCGCAAGGGATGAAGATTTTGAAAAAATAATGGGACTGGATATTGGAGCGGATGACTATATTGTGAAGCCTTTTTCTCCGGGAGAAGTAATGGCCAGAGTCCGAGCCGTTTTAAGAAGAATGATTTCAGAAGAAGCAGACTCCCTCCATCAGAATTCTTTCGCCTACGACAATCTAACCATACACTTAGAGGATTATCGGGTTATAGTGGACGGGAACCCTGTTTCGTTAACAAAAAAGGAATTGGAAATCCTATGGCAGTTGGCCACGAATCGGAACAAAGTATTTACCCGAGACAACCTTCTAAATAGTCTTTGGGGATATGATTATTATGGAGATACACGAACGGTAGACTCCCATATAAAAAGGTTAAGAGCCAAGTTAGATCAAGAGGCACATCCCCGATGGGAAATTAAAACCATATGGGGTGTGGGATATAAATTCGAGGTGGATGAGGATGAAAAGTAAACTAGCCATTCGAATGGCCGCATACTTTACTGCGGTATTGCTGTTATTCGCCTTGGTGGTGGGTAGTATATTCACCACTCTTTTTCAAAATCAGACGCTGAATATATATAAAGAGAACATGGAGCAGGAAGCATGGGCAATAGCGGATACCGTTTCTGCCATGAGCGACCAAATGGATATGGGGCCCATGGGGCGTCAGGGAGGATACGGGGCTTATTTACGTGTCCTTGAGGACATGGTGGCCGGGGAAGTTTGGATTGTAGATGAAAGTCTCAGCATCACGATGAATCCCCGGAAGCAGGGTCAAACCCTTATGGGTAATAATTTTTCGGCGGATGGAGAAAGAATGGTACGTCAGGCGATGGAAGGCTACTCCATATTTAGTGAGGATTTTGAACATCTTTTTGGAGTGCCCACCTTGACAGTAGGGGTTCCATTAGAGAAAAATGGCATCATCGTAGGGGCTTTGCTACTTCATGAGCCAATGGAAGGTGGGACCCAGGGAGCAGAATATGGATTGCGAATTCTTGGGATTAGCCTCATTGCGGCCCTTCTTCTAGGTATATTAATGGCATTGCTATTGGCAAGAGGATTTGCCAAGCCCCTCATTGATATAGCGGAGGTGGTTCAAAGGATGAAAGCAGGGGAGTACGGGGCCAAAACCGGGATTTGTAGGAAAGACGAGATTGGAGAATTGGCGGTCACCATCGATCTGCTAGGAGAACGTTTGGAGAGCAGCAAACAGGTACAAAAACAATTGGAGCAACTGCGAAAGGATTTGATAACCAATATTTCCCATGAGTTAAGGACACCGGTTACAGTAATTAGGGGGTCATTGGAGGCCTTAGTGGATGGGGTGGTGGAGTCCTCGGAACAAGTGAAATCTTATCATCAACACATGTTGCAGGACACATTGTATCTTCAGCGGTTGGTAGACGATTTGCTGGATTTCACCCGCCTTCAGAATCCCGGATTCTCTCTGGAGAAAAAACCCGTCCATTGGGATGACTTGTGTCACGATGTGGTTCACTCCGCGGAACGATTGGGAGAGAAAAAAGAAGTGGGTGTGAAGTATGAAATTTTATCTGCTGCCCCTGAAATGGCGGGAGATTACGGTAGGCTGCGGCAGCTGTTGCTGATTTTATTGGACAATGGGATTAAGTTTACTCCGGCGGGCGGGAATGTTGGCCTTGTCTTATCCGAAAGGCAGCTATGGGTTTGGGATGAGGGGCCTGGCATATCGGAAGAAAACTTGCCATATGTGTTTGACAGATTCTACAAAGAAAAAACCAGTCAAAATCAACAGGGCACCGGATTGGGATTAGCCATTGCAAAAGAGATTGCGGAAAGACATGGAATGGAACTCTCTGTTGAAAATGGCACGGAACGAGGCAGCCAGTTTATTCTCACATTTAGCGGGTATACATCACCTAATAAAAAAGAACCGTAAGTCGTACAAAAAGCTGAAAATTTCCACATTTGTAGATAGAGGGATGAGATATGAAAAAGAAGTTTTATCAGAAATGGGCATTCTGGTTGGTGATGGTGGTAGCTGTCAGCGGGGTATCCATCGGTGGAATGGTGGCATATGCCCAATCAAAAAGTGAGTTGTCTAGCCCATTCACTCTGATTAATCAGGTGGAAGAGGGAGAGAATACCAGTGCTTTTTTCAGACCTGTAACTCCTTGTTGCAGGCCTTAGTGGGGGCATTATCTTTTCCTTGAGTTGAATATATGTGCAAAAGCATCATTGTCACCCATATAAGTATTAATGGTTGACAATGATGCTTTTTATTGGTATCTTCATTTATGTTGGATCGATTTGAACGGGAGGTGGCTTCATGCGAGTTCAAGAACAATTGTTATTCTTACTAGAAGAAAAAAGAGGACAATACTTGTCCGGAGAGGAACTGGCGGAGCTTCTGGGAGTTAGTCGAAATGCCATATGGAAAGCGGTGAAAAGGTTGCAAGAAGATGGATACCCCATCAAAGGAATTTCGGGGAAAGGCTATCAATTACATGAGGACTCGGATATTTTATCCCCCCAAGGAATCAACAAGTATTTGGGAGACTTATCTGCGGTGTTCTCCATAGAGGTAAGAAAAGAAGTGGATAGCACCAATCAAGTATTGAAGGATGAAAAAGGCTCGGAAGGTCGAATCTTGGTTGCCGAGAGGCAGGCATCGGGGAAGGGTCGTATGGGAAGAACCTTCTATTCTCCCGGGGACTCCGGAGTTTATTTCAGCCTATTGCTTCGACCCAAGATAAAGATGCAGGATGCGGTGATAATCACAGCTGCCGCTGCGGTGGCGGTTTGTGAAGCAATCGAGACAGTATCCGGCAAAGATACGCAGATTAAATGGGTCAACGATATCTATGTGGATGGTCGTAAGGTGTGTGGAATTCTTACAGAGGCTGCCATGGATTTGGAAACCGGAGGATTGGAGTATGCGGTTCTAGGCATTGGGATTAATATAAAAGAACCCCGAGAGGGATTCCCAAAGGCATTAAACGGGATTGCAGGGGCGCTTTTTCAGAAAGATGAATTCCCGATAGACATAAAGAACAAGATGGTGTCCGCCGTCTTAAACCAGTTTTGGCCATGTTATTCCCAACTAGGGAAAAAGAAATTTTTGGAAGGATATCGAGACCGATCCATGGTGACTGGAAGAGACATTTGGATTCATAGAGGAGACGGTTCTACTGAGAAGGCCAGTGCAGTAGAAATCGATGACCAATGCAGATTGGTGGTCATCAAGGAAAACGGACAGCGAGAGGAACTTCTCTCTGGGGAAGTAAGCATTCGTAATAGGTAGAAAGAGAAGGGAGAAGGAATGAGCAGCAGGTTGAGAGGAAATAAAAAAGATATTGGCATTCAAGGGATTACATTGATTCCACTATTCACGGCATTGATTACAGTAGGGGCTTATGTGCGGATTCCCACTCCCTTGGTACCCATTACATTCCAGGTGTTTTTCGTGGTGTTGGCAGGCTTGTTGTTAGGACCTCGTTGGGGCGGATACAGTGCCTTGCTTTACCTATTATTGGGGTTATTTGGGGTGCCGGTATTTACAGAAGGTGGTGGCTTTGGATACATATTTAGACCGACTTTCGGCTATATCATCGGGTTTTGTTTTGGTGCCTATGCCACAGGCAAAATTGCCTGGTCGAGGGAATCGAATTACAAAGTTTCCTCCAAACGGTTGCTTCTGGCTGTTGGAATAGGGGTTTTGATTATTTATGTCATGGGTGCTGCATATTTTTATTTGATTTCAAACTATGTGATTCATATGCCCATTGGGATTGGTGCATTGTTTCTTTATTGTTTTGCCATGGTTATTCCCGGGGATGCCATTACCGGAGTACTGGCTGCCATCTTAGCGAAGCGATTGATGCCGGTCATTCGAAAAGTGAGAGAGGGGTAGAAGATATGAAATTAGTGATATTGGATGGATACACCACCAACCCTGGGGACTTATCATGGGATTCATTTCAGGAAGAAGGAGAGTTGGTTGATTATGATCGTTCAAGCAGAGAGGAAGCCATTGAGAGAATGTCAGATGCAGATGCGGTATGGGTAAATGGAGTGGCTTTGGATCGTGAGATGATGCAGAAAGCGAAAGAGCTGAAATACATCGGAATACTGTGCACCGGATATAACCATGTGGACCTGGAAGGCGCAGCTGAACAGCATATTGCGGTAACCAATGTGCCGTGTTATGCGGAGGATGCGGTGGCGCAACATACCATAGCGCTTTTGTTGGAACTGACAAACCAAGTGGGGTTCCACAACAAGAGGGTGCAAGAAGGTGTTTGGTCAGACTCAAAAGATGACTGCTTCTGGGAGCGTTCATTGTCTCTGTTGAGCGGTAAGACTATGGGAATCGTGGGGTATGGAACCATTGGGAAGAGAGTGGCAAAGATAGCGGAAGCGTTGGGAATGAATGTGGTATTATATCGAGCCAATCCTGAAAAGACCATAGCAGCAGATGTGGTGACACTTCACTGCCCATTAACAGAAGAAAATAGAAAAATGGTGAATCGGGAATTTCTTTTAAAAATGAAAAAAGACGCTTTTCTGATCAACACCGCGAGAGGGGGGTTGATTGACGAAGACGCCTTGGCCGAAGCTTTAAAGAGTGGCGGAATCAGAGGAGCTGCCATCGACGTGCTCACAGTGGAACCACCGAAGAAGGAAGAGGGGAGCCCTTTAATGGGTCTACCTAATTGTATCATTACACCGCATCATGCCTGGGTCCCCTTGGAAACCCGGAAAAAACTGATGGATGAAGCATTGGAAAATTGGAAGGCCTATCTTCGAGGAGAGAAAAGAAACCGATTGGTCTAATCGATGACATCCTTTTGAACACCAGTGATAGAATATTCTACCCATTCAGCGATGTTCACCGCGTGGTCTCCGATTCGTTCAAAATACTTGGCAGCCATTAACAAATCCAGACAGGCTCCGCCATCTCCATGATGTCTTTTGATGAGTTGAACTAAATCGGCTTTCACTTGATCAAATAGATCATCTACTACATCGTCGTATTCCACAACATATCGAGCCAGGTCCAAATCTTTTTTTACAAAAGAATCAATGGCATCGGTAACCATCTTAATGGTTTCTTTGGCCATACGGTTAATGTTGGTCAGGTCTTTGGTTTCATCGGGCCCGATAAACTGAGCTATTTCCGTAATGTCTGCAGCCTGGTCTCCAATTCGCTCCATGTCCGAAATCATTTTTAGAGCAGAGGAAATCTGTCTTAAATCTCTAGCCACCGGCTGTTGTTGCATAAGCAGCCTCATGCAGAGCGTTTCAACATCTCTTTCCTTTTGATCAATCTCTCGATCAATGGCCAGCGCCTTTTCCGCTAAGGTTTTATCTCCGTCCAGAAGGGCCTTTACGGAAGCGCCGATAGCTTCTTCACACAAGGCGCCCATTTTTATTAGTTCTTGGTTTAAGAGCTCCAACTGCTCATCAAATCGATTTCTCATCATCCAAACCTCCCGGTAATATAATCCTCTGTTCTCTTGTCCTTGGGCAAGGAGAATAAGGCTTCTGTGCCCTGGTACTCAATGACCTCTCCTAAAAGGAAGAAGGCGGTGCTATCGGAAATTCGTGCCGCTTGTTGCATATTGTGGGTAACAATGACGATGGTATACTCTTTCTTTAGTTTTGTCACCAAATCTTCGATCTTCAATGTGGAAATGGGGTCTAATGCGCTGGTAGGTTCGTCCATTAATAACACTTCCGGCTCTATTGCCAAAGCACGTGCAATGCACACTCTTTGCTGTTGTCCTCCGGATAGACCCAATGCGCTTTTTTTCAAACGATCTTTTACTTCTTCCCAAATGGCAGCATCCCGCAAGGCTTTTTCTACGATATCATCCAGCCTCCCCTTGTTTTTGGTCCCATGAGTTCTGGGCCCGTATGCAATATTGTCATAAACCGACATGGGAAATGGATTGGGCTTCTGGAAAACCATGCCTACTCGCTTTCGCAAATGATTGATATCCATATTACCATAAATTTCTTCCTGGTCCAATAAAACCTTGCCGGTGATGCGACAGCCTTCTATTAAATCATTCATTCGGTTTAACGTCTTAAGTAATGTGGATTTGCCACATCCGGACGGGCCGATGAAGGCGGTGATTTGATTTTTTTTAACAGTAAGGTTCACATTTTTTAAAGCCTGAAAGTTTCCGTAGTAGAGGTTTAAATCATCCATGGTGAATTTGTTCATTTTCTTTCCTTTCTGAACCTCCCTTTAAAGGTGGGTGTGATTATCCCCGGGTTAATTTTCTGGCAAGAACAGCGGACAGGGCATTGATTCCTATTACCATAACCAAAAGAACGACCCCAGTGGCATAAGCTTGGTCTGTATACAAGCCTTCATTGCTTAAAGCGTACATATGAATTGACAATGTGCGGCCGGACCCCATTACATTTTCCGGAATACCGGTAACGGTTCCTGCTGTGTAAATCAAAGCGGCTGTTTCGCCAGTGATTCGTCCAATCCCCAGGATTACACCAGCCAAAATTCCTGGCATGGCAGAGGGTAATACGATTCGGAAAACCGTTCGTAATTTTCCAGCCCCTAATCCAAAACTCCCTTCGCGATATATATCAGGAACCGCCATCAGAGCTTCCTCTGTGGTACGGATAATCAGCGGTAGAATCATGATGGATAAGGTAAAAGCTCCGGCTAGCAGGGAATATCCCCATCCTAAATATATGACGAACAAGAGAAATCCAAACAAGCCGTATACGATGCTGGGAATTCCTGCCAGCGTTTCTGCTGTGATGCGGATTAAGCCTACTAGCCGATTGCCCCGGGTGGCGTATTCCACTAAATAAATGGCGGAGCCGATACCGAAGGGAATGGCCAACAGCAAAGCTAGAAAAGTGACAGTGAGAGTGTTGATAATTGCAGGCATCATAGATACATTCTCTGTGTTATATGTAAATGCGAAAAGCTCGGGTTTTAGAAAAGGGAAACCCTTTATGAGGATGTACCCGATTAGGAGTATCAGTATGCCCAATGTGATTAGTGTGGCGAGAACGACCAGCACCAATAAAATCAGGGAAAGAGGATTGTTTCGGTATGCATGAAACTTTTGCCAGATGTTTTGTTGATTAATCTTCATTTATAGAATCCTCCTTTTCAATGCGGAAAAGGTTAGGTTGATTATCAGTATAAAAACGAACAGTACTACACCGGTGGCAATGAGTGCCTCCCTGTGTAGATCGGCGGCATACCCCATTTCCAAGACAATGTTGGCGGTCATGGTACGTACACCACTTAGAATACCGTCGGGAATTTTTGCTTGGTTCCCAGCAATCATAATCACAGCCATGGTTTCTCCAATGGCGCGTCCGATTCCCAAAATGGTTCCCGCAAGGATTCCTGACTTAGCCGCAGGTACCAGTGCAAAGAATACGCTTCTTTCATGTGTGGCCCCCAACGCCAGAGAACCTTCGTAATAGATATCAGGGACTGCGCGTATTGCCGCTTCGGACACGGAGATGATGGTGGGAAGAATCATAATTCCTAAAATGATGGAAGCAGTAAGTACTCCCTTGCCGCTACCCCCGAATTGACCAAATATTAAGGGAACCAAAACCACCATGCCAAAAAAACCATACACAATGGAAGGAATTCCTGCCAGTAAATCGATGGCCGGTTTCAGAAAACGATGTAGCGAGTCGGGACAAAATTTTGCCATAAAAATGGCGGTTAACACTCCGATGGGTACTCCTAAAATCACGGCTCCGGCAGTAACATAGATACTGCCGATAATCATGGGAAAAATTCCAAAAATCTGATTGGTGGGCTGCCAAGTTTTCCCTAGCAAAAATTCCGCTACGCCAATCTTTGTCATACCTGGTATCCCGTTGGCAAAGAGAAACAGGCAGATCAATGCAACGGAGAAGATGGAGGCCAAGGCCGCCATCAGAAAGACGATATGCATTAATTTTTCGCGAAAAGCTTTCATCTTATTCTCCTATTAATAACAGGCAGGCATCTACAGTTGGGACCAATCGGTGGTTTCTCCTACGAAGATGGACTTTACCTGGTCTTTTGATAACTCAGAGAGGGCGTTGTTTTTGTGTACGATTACGGCGATACCATCCATTGCGATGACTGTGGGGGTCAATCCCTTTTCCAGTTCGCTGTCCTTAATGGCTCTGGATGCCATGCCGATGTCACAAATTCCCTCAATGGCGGAGGTCATTCCGGTAGTAGAATCACTTTGCTGTACTTCGATGGTAACATTGGGGTTGATGGCCATATAGGCTTCTTTTAATGCTTCCATCACGGGAGTCACTGAGGACGATCCTGCGACTACCACTTTACCAGAGGTTGTGCCACCGGTAAAAGCCACGCCGTCTACTGCAGAAATGTATCCCTTGCTTTCTACAATCAATTGACCTTCGCTACTTAATATATAGTCAATGAAATCTTGTGCGGCGACGCTTACATCCCCTTTGGTGGCAATGTTGAAAGGTCGTGCGATTTCATAGCTACCGTTCTTAATGTTATCTACTGTGGCAGCGGCTCCGTTGATGGCCAAGGCTTTTACCGAATCATTTAAGGACCCCAGGGAAACATATCCGATAGAATTGGGGTTAGCAGATACGGAAGTCAACATTACATTGGTGTTATTGGTAATTTCTGCCTCGATGTAGGTACGGTCTATTTTTGTTCCATCTTCCTGCTTTTCTTCGATTTCAAAAAGTTCGATAAAAGCACCTCTGGTTCCGGAACCGTCTTCTCTAGACACGACAGATATAGCGGTATTGGCTGAGTCTTCAGCACCTTCGTTACTTGCACCTCCGCAACCGCTCAATGAACTGATGATTAGAACGATTACCAAAGCAAGAGCCGAGAATTGTCTTAATTTCATTACATATTCCTCCTTTAATTTTAAATGGTTTCTCATTTTTCTTTCTCCAGATTGATTTCCTTCTCTTTTGAATGGTGTTCTTGGGTTTGAAGTTTTGAAAAGAGATTCGATTAGGATGTCTTCATTATCCGGCGGTTTTGTTAAGCTCAAAAGAGAGTTTTCGTTAAGAGTATGTTAATTGAGTTAAAATCAGGTTAATTCCGAGAAGTGGCGGCTGCTTCAAGTGAAAAAAGTAGAAAAAGAGCAGAATTTCAGATATAATAGTCCAAGGTGGAGAGGGCGGAGGCCCTTTTTACCTTTGACAATCAAATCATAATAATCTTTACGGAAATATAGTGAGGAGGCTACTGGATGAGTTCTGAGGAAAGAATGAAACAGTATTTTGAAAAGACCCTATATGAAAACAATGTTGAGCAGAGGGATCGCATTAATGGCATGATGAAGAGTCGGATTGAGAGCCATTCTTTTGAAAATCAAACTGTGACCTTTCGATTCCCGTTGATGCCATGGCAAGCCAATAGGGCCGGGTTTTTACAGGGGGGATTGGTGGCCGTTGCTTTTGACATTACCGTGTCCGCTTTGGCCCGGTTTTATACGGATTCTCAATACATTCCTACTCTAAGTTTGGATATTAGTTATCTGAAACCCATCCCTTTGGAAGAGGACCTTTTAGTTACAGCAAAGGTGGTTTCCTTGGGAAAAAGAGTGTCCCACTATGGGCTGGAAGGAAGAAGTTCCAAAACCGGGAAGCAAGTGGCCAGTGGTACGGCAGTCTATTTGAAGGCAGATTCAACGATAAAGAGTTCAGAGAAACCCAATACAGGAACATTAAGGCAAATATTAAATGATAGCGACCGATTATAGAAAGGACAGGAAATGATTGATCATTATGGACGGGAGATCCAATACATGCGACTTTCTATAACGGACAAATGCAATTATCGGTGTTTATACTGTATGCCGGAAGAAGGAATTCCCGATGTGGGCCATGAAAATGTTTTGCGTTATGAAGAGCTGGAAACCATCGTAGGAGCGGCTACTGAATTGGGAATCAAAAAATTTCGCCTAACCGGAGGAGAACCTCTGGTTCGAAAAGGGATTGTAGATTTTGTTCGAAGGCTCAAGGAGATTTCAGGGGTGGAGCAATTGACCATGACCACCAACGGTGCTTTGTTGGGGGATTTGGCTTTGCCATTGAAAAGAGCTGGACTGGACCGTGTTAACATTAGTTTGGATTCATTGAGGCATAGTCGGTTTCGTGAGATTACCCGGTTAGGAAATTTAGATGATGTATACGCAGGAATCAATGCCGCCACGGAAGCGGGTTTGACTCCGATCAAGCTTAATGTAGTTGTTATGAAAGGGATGAATGATGACGAAATTATTGATTTCGTTCAGTTGACAATGCAGCATCCTTTTGAAGTACGTTTCATCGAGCTAATGCCTTTTTCAGGCAATGAATCCATTTCCGGAAGATATATATCCAGAGAGGAAATGCTGGAAAAATTACCGGCCTTACGGCCATTAACGGTTCCTTTGGAAGAATCGGGGGTGGCGGAGTTATATACTTATCCGGGTGCCCGAGGGCAAATTGGATTCATTAGCCCTTTAAGCCATTGCTTTTGCAGTACTTGCAACAAGGTGCGCGTTACATCGGACGGTAAATTGAAAACATGCTTGCATTCCAACCAGGAATATGACTTGAAGACAGCATTACGAATTGAGGAAAAAAAAGGAATGACAAGAAAAGATGCGGTTAAGAAAGCTATTCAAGAAGGGGTTTTAGCCAAGGAGGAACGCCATCATCTGGTACCAGGGCAAAAATCTGTTGACCGCAACATGAATAAGATTGGAGGATAAAAAGTGATGGAATTTACACATTTGGATGCCCAAGGAAGACCGAAGATGGTGGATGTGACACCTAAGGAAGAGTCCCGGCGGCTGGCAGTAGCAAAGGGCACTATTCAAATGAAACCCTCCACTTTAGAGCGAATTATCCAAGGGAATCTGAAAAAGGGAGATGTGTTATCTGTGGCCCAAACAGCAGGTATTATGGCTGTAAAAAAGACATGGGAAGCTATTCCCATGTGCCATAACATTCCCATAACCGGTGTGGAAATGGAGTTGGAACCTGATGAAGAGACCTCGGCCATTCATATAACCGTAACAGCTGTGACTTATGGAAAAACCGGCATCGAAATGGAAGCGCTTCATGGGGTGGCTGTGGCTGCTTTGACCATCTACGATATGTGCAAAGCCATTGACCGGAGTATGAAAATTATGGAGATTCGTCTCGTAGAAAAATCCGGAGGGCAATCCGGAGAATTCAGAGGAGAAGAATATTAAAATAGGGTTTACAAAAGGGGGAAACTTGTGGTATCGTTTCAAAAAACAAGGGGGAAAGTAGGGTTTTAACCTACTGAGAGATCGTGAGAGAATGTAGTAAGCTTACAAGTGAAGGAGGAACACCACCAATGGCAAAAGTGAAAATCACGGAAACCGGATTGCGGGACGGCCATCAGAGCTTGATTGCAACCAGAATGAAAACGGAAGAAATGGTACCCATATTGGAAACCATGGATCAAGTGGGGTATCATGCATTGGAAATGTGGGGAGGTGCCACTTTCGACGCATGTTTGAGATTTTTAGATGAGGATCCTTGGGATCGTCTGCGAACTTTTCGAAAAATCATCAAGAAAACCAGTTTACAAATGTTGTTACGTGGCCAAAACCTATTAGGATACAAACATTATGCAGATGATGTGGTGGATGAATTTGTGAACAAGGCCATTTCCAACGGAATCGATATCATCCGTATTTTTGACGCGTTAAATGATACGAGAAATCTGGAGGCGGCCATAAAAGCCACTAAGAAATACGGAGGCCATGCTCAGGGAGCCATTTCCTATACCATTAGCCCGGTGCACACCAATGAAGTGTTTATCAATCTGGCTCGTGAAATCGAAGGGATGGGTGCGGATTCAATTTGTATTAAAGATATGGCTGGGCTGTTGGATCCCTTTAATACTTATCAATTGGTAAAAGATATTAAAAGTGCTATTAAAATCCCCTTGGAACTTCATACCCACGCCACCAGCGGACTTGGAAGCATGACTTACTTGAAGGCAGCAGAAGCAGGGGTGGATATTATTGATACAGCCATCTCTCCCTTTGGCGAGGGAACTTCGCAACCTTCTACCGAGCCTATGGTAGCCGCTTTTAAAGGCACGGAATACGATACAGGTATGGATATGGATCTTTTGGATCAAGTAGCAGAATACTTCAAACCCATTCGAGACAAATACATTGAATCCGGATTGATGGACCCCAAATTGATGGGTGTGGATATCAATACCTTGATGTACCAAATTCCGGGGGGCATGTTATCCAATCTGGTAAGCCAGTTGAAGCAGGCCAATTCCATGCATAAGTTTGATGAAGTGTTGAAGGAAGTGCCCCGGGTACGAGAGGACTTAGGGTATCCTCCTTTGGTGACCCCTACCAGCCAGATTGTGGGCACCCAGGCTGTTCTAAATATTGTCATGGGAGAACGATATAAGATGGTTCCAAACGAGGTGAAGATGTTGGTGAAGGGTATGTACGGGAAGACAACGGTACCCATTAAGGAAGAAATTGTAAAAAAGATTATCGGAGAGGAAGAACAAATTACGGCTCGTCCGGCCGATTTTATTAAACCGGAGTTGGCGGAAATTAAAAAACAAGCGGCTCCCTGGATGATTCAGGAAGAAGATGTACTGACCCAGGCTCTTTTTCCAGGTCCGGCTCAGGAGTTTTTCAAGAAGAGAGAGGGTCGACTTTTGGAGTTGGATTCCAGCATGATCAACCATGAAGATAAGGTATATCCTGTATAAGAAAAATAAAAAAAGCGCCGCATGGCGTTTTTTTTGTTTTGAGGTTGCCATACAAAATCATTGTGGTAGCCAGAGAGAACCGTCAGTCTATGTTGGTCAGTTGGATAAGAACTTCCATTTTATTGTACAGGCTTCTTTCCATCAGTTGACAGAAGGGTTGAATGTCTTCGTTACGAAAAAATTTGGCTAAAAGACCGTTGTATTCCGTTTCGTTTAAGCTGATTGTAAAAGGAGGAAGGTCTTCTTTCATGAGTAGAAAATAGAAGAGAAAACGGGCCATCAGTTCATTGTAGTGCTCAAAGGGGTAGATTTCTACGAATCGATGATGGAAAAGGGAGGCCTTACGGATGGGGTTGGTTTCTTTCTGATCCGTGGCCAGCCAATGGAAAAGAATGCCCATTTGCTCCGGAATTTCTTGAGGGTGAGGAGGGTTATAGGAAAGGGCAATCAGTACGGGATTGCCTTTTCGATAATGATGAATTCCCAAGCCGGTTAAAATATTGTACAATTGTAAAACCGTGGCTTCATTTAGCTGATAACCTAAAGCTGCATATTCGGAGGCTCGCCGTATAGCTTCCTGAAACCGGTGAATCATGGCATGTTCATCCAAAGTGGCATTCATGGTAACTTCTCCCCGGAGAATTCCTTGAATTTGCTGAGGGGAAAGGGAACTTCCGTCTAGTTGAAGAGAAGATGAAATCCACTCACAGGTATTTATTTCCCGTATCATGGCTTGAATTGATAAAGCATAAGGTTTTCGGCGTTCCAAAATCAACTTCTTTTTTTTGATTTCCCGATAAAGAGTTTGATCTTCCATGGGTTTGGCACCTCCTTTCCTTTGGCTAGATTCTACCACATTCTCCCATCCTATGCTATAATATACTAACTTAGAAACACATGGAATGGGAAAGGATGAAGAGTTTAATGGATACCATGACCTACCTTAATGAGGTGTTGATACGAAGTAATAGCTTGACAGCATGGGAAGTGTTTTTACGGCTCTTTTTGTGTGTTTTGGTGGGTGGTGTGATTGGATTGGAGCGAGGTACCCATGGACATACCGCAGGGTTTCGTACCCACATATTGGTTTGTGTGGGATCGGCTCTTGCTATGATGACGAATCAATACATTGTTCTTTATTTGGGGGTAGGCAGTGACATGGCCCGGTTGGGTGCCCAAGTGATTACCGGAGTAGGATTTCTGGGAGTAGGAACTATTATCGTAACTGGTCGGCATCGAATTAAGGGGTTGACTACTGCAGCTGGCATGTGGGCTTCTGCCTGCTTGGGGCTGGCCATAGGAATCGGCTTTTATTTTGGTGCCATTTTGGCTGCCATCCTTGTCTTTGTTTCATTGGCCTTGCTGCCTCGAGTAGAGGGATATTTCTATGAAAAATCAAGAGTTATCGATTTGTATGCAGAGATTCATTCTGCTGGTGCATTGAAAGGCTTTAAGAACTATGCCAAGGATGCGGGAATATCGGTGTGCAATGTGCATTTGAGCCACGATGCGCCTATGTCAACCAACGCGGTGAACCTCTATTTTACAGTTCGAATTCCCAAGGGAATGACTAAGAGCGATATGCTTAATTTTCTGGAAGCGCAAGACTTTGTATATTTTGTAGAAGAAGTGTAGGGGAGACCTGTCTTTATGATTAAGCAAGACCAACTTATGCCCATCTTGGATTCCCGCCAAATCATTCCTAACGCCCCTATGAAGGATTATACTTCATTTCGAGTGGGAGGTCCTTGTCGATATCTATTGTTCCCGGAAGATGTAGAACAGCTTACCCGTCTCCTTTCACTTTTGACCCGGGAAAAAGAACCCTTTTTAATTTTAGGAGCGGGCACTGATTTGCTGGTGATGGATAGGGGATATCCCGGAGTCGTTATCAAGATGGCGGGAGATTTTTTGAATATCCAAGTGGTGGGCACCGAGGTTATGGCAGGGGCAGGGGCCTCTTTACGTTCTTTGGCAGAATCGGCGGCAAACAATGGATTGACCGGGTTGGAATTTGCTCATGGAATACCAGGGTCGGTAGGGGGCGGAGCGTATATGAATGCAGGAGCTTATGAGGGGGAAATGAAGCAGGTAATGACCCGGGTGCATACTTTGTCACGAGATGGTAAAGAAAAACGTGTGTATGAAAGAGAGGAAATGAATCTTTCTTATAGAAAGAGTGTTTTCCAACAGTGTGGGGATGTCATTACCAACGTCGAATATTCGTTGAACTTTGGCATAAAAAACGAAATTAGTAGCCGGATGGAAGAGCTGATGGCTTTAAGAAGAAGCAAGCAGCCTTTAGATCTACCAAGTGCAGGCAGCTTTTTTAAGAGGCCTCCTGGACATTTTGCCGGCAAGCTGATTCAAGACGCCGGCTTGCAGGGATTATCGGTGGGTGGGGCCAGAATATCTCCCCTTCATGCCGGATTCATTGTGAACGAAAATCAAGCTACCGCCGAGGATGTTATTACATTAATGCATCTCATACAGTTTACCGTCAAAGATAAGTTTGGAGTGGAGTTGGAACCGGAAGTAAAGATAATAGGAGAATGATGATGGAATATCGAATGATTTGGGATTACCATTCCCACACTACCTATTCTCATGGAAAGGGTTCGGTTGAGGATAATATTGTAGAAGGAGTTCGCAAAGGATTGCAGGAGGTGGCCATTTCGGAACATGGACCCGGACATCTGACATATGGTGTGCGGATGAAAAAAATGGCTGAAATCAAAGAGCAAATTAAAAAGTTGCAGCCTCTGTACCCGGAAATCAAAATTCGATTTGGGGTGGAAGCCAATATTACCACAAAGGGAACTTTCTTGGATGTGAAGCCGGAAGAAATGGATTTTTTTGATTTTGTTATGGCGGGATATCATTATGGGATATTGGGAGCTTTTTCTGCAGAAAATTTTGCGGCGGCTAGGCTGAAAAGGGACCAAAATCGTTCCATGGAAGGTGCTAGATCCAAAAGTCTTTTGGTGCGGAATACGGAAATGGTGATTCAAGCACTTTATACCAACAACATCTTCATGTTAACTCATCCCGGAGATAAAGGGCCCTTCGATATTTTAGCCCTGGCCAAGGCTTGTGAAGAAACGGACACCTTGATGGAAATTAGCAACTGGCATCCTCATTTGGATGAGGAAGACATTCGAGTAGCGGCAAAAACCGGAGTAAATTTTGCCATCAGCAGCGATGCTCATAGTCCCAAACGAATCGGGGGATTTACCAAAGGCCTTCGGCGCGCGTTAGATGCGGGGCTTGATGTAGAGAGGATTGTAAATATTGAAAAGATTTAAGGGAGTTTAGGGAGATAATTCATGTCATTTTCCACAGATATTAAGGAAGAGTTGGCACATATTAGCTTGGACAAGAAATGTTGTATGCTGGCAGAAATTGCCGGCTTTCTTCGAGTATGCGGAAGTGTAAGAATTCGAAGTGGAAAAATGACTCCGGTCATCACTTTGGACAACTTGGAGGTAGCGGCCCATTTTCAAGAAATATTTCGAGAATACTATGGAGTGGCAGTAGAAATGGAAATTACGCCGGCTTCTTCATTGAAAAAAGGAAACCTGTACCATATGGAGGTAGTAGACCCGGATGGTAAAATGGGGGAAAAAATCTTGCGGGAAACAGGTATACTCATGGTGAAAGAGGGATTTGACACCCTGACGGATGGCATATTTGAAGGGTTGATTAAAACCAAGTGTTGTAAGAAATCCTACTTAAGAGGGTCTTTTTTAGGATCGGGCACGGTAAGTAATCCAGAAAAAGGATATCACTTGGAGTTTGTTCTAAATACAGAGCCTTTGGCAAAGGACATGGTGAAATTGATTAATAGCTTTGTGGATTTGCACGCTAAGATGACCCGCCGAAAGAATCGATGGGTGGTGTATGTGAAGGAGTCGGAGCAAATCATTGATATTTTGAATATTTTGGGAGCTCATGGGCATCTACTCAAATATGAAGAAATCCGTTTGGCCCGAGAGTTAAGGAACTCTGCCAACCGGCTGAAGAATTGTGATGATGCCAACACGGATAAAATTGTCAATACTGCCCAAAGACAGCTTCAGGCCATTCGAATCATCGAAGAAAAGAAGGGGCTATCTTCTTTACCGGAAAAGCTTTATGAAATGGCCATACTCCGAAAAGAATACCCAGAGGTGGGTTTGGCGGAATTGGGGGAGCATATGGAACCCCCTTTGAAGAAGTCAGGAGTTAACCATCGTTTGAGGAAGATTGAAGAAATAGCAGCCCAAATTCAGGAGAAGGCTAGATGATGAAAGTCTTTTGGGTCATGGTAGGTGGTGCTTTGGGCTCAGTGCTTCGAATCATCGCAAGGGATTGGAGCGCTGCCATTCCAGGAGATTTCCCCTGGGGTACTTTTGGGGTAAATATTCTAGGAGCTTTTCTGTTAGGCTTTTTTGTGACAATCACCGTAGAAGTAACCAGAATTCGTTCCCATTATCGTGCCGGAATTGCGGTGGGATTATTGGGAGGATTTACCACCTTTTGCACCCTTTCCAAGGAAATCATGTTCTTTTGGATGGAAGAGATGGTTCCCCTACTTATGGGATATGTGATATTGTCAGTATCCCTTGGATTGTTGGCAGCCGGTGCGGGAATGGTGGGTGGAGATGTTGTACTAACCCGTATGGGAGGAAGAAATGGGAAAAACTCTGACGGGGGTGATTTATCATGACCTTGTTATGGGTAGCTCTTGGCGGTGCCTTTGGCAGTGCCAGTCGATATGGTCTTGGTATATGGATTTCCCAAAGGAGCCGCTATAAGTATCCTTTTGGAACCTTTACTGTGAATGTTATGGGAGCCTTTTTGTTAGGGGTTGTAGTAGCCTCCGGTTTTGAAGAATCCGTAAACGCCCTTTTGGCAGATGGATTTTTAGGAGGTTTTACCACATTTTCCACTTTCATGTATGAGGGTGTCACATTAATCAAGGATAATGAAACCAAAAATGCACTTCTATATGTTATTTTAACTATGGTGTTGGGCATGGGAGCCTTTGCCCTTGGATGGTTTGCCCGGTTATATCTATAAGAAAGGAGCGAATGAAATGCTTCCTAAAAAATGTAAGATTTTGAAGGTGTATATTCGAGAAGATGCCGTCTATCAGGGGCATAGTTTGTATCATGCGTTGACCAAGAGACTGGCAGAAATGGGTATGGCGGGAGTCACTGTGACAAGAGGTATCGAAGGATTTGGCCGGGAGAAAAGAATATCCAGTTCAAGAATTCTGGATTTGTCTTTTCACCTTCCGATTATCATTGAAATTATTGATTCCCCGGAAAAAATTACAGAAGCAATTCCGGAGATTCAGGAAATGATGGAAGAAGGTTTATTAATGACCGCAGATGTTGAGGTCTTGAAGTATGGGAAAGAGGAAATTGTATAATGAAAAAAACGGACGATCGAAAAGTAGTGCGAATACAGGATGTTTCCCATGAAGGTCATGGCGTAGGCAGGGCGGATGGCCTTGCCTTATTTATTGAGGACGCTTTACCGGGGGATGTGATGGAGGTGTCCATCACACGAAAGAAGAAGACCTATGGATTTGCTCAAAAAATCTTGTTATTGGAACCTTCTCAGGACCGGATTGAGGCGATCTGTCCCCATGCAGGGGTTTGCGGGGGTTGTACATACCAACATTATGACTATCAAGCGCAGGCCAGATTGAAGGAAAGGCAAGTGGTAGAAAAAATAGCTCGAATCGGTGGAATATCCGATCCTGTGGTGAGGCCCATTTTGAGTATGGAAAAGCCAATGGCATATCGTAATAAAGGAATCCTACAGATTGATCCTTTGCTTCAAACCATCGGTTATCATGAAAAGAAGACCCATCAGGTGGTAGATGTGAATCATTGTATGCTCCAAGCCCCACCGGTAGATTTGGTGGCAGAGGTATTGCGACCTTATCTACGGCATTTCGGGAAAAATCTCCAACAGGTAGTGGTGAAAACCGCTTTTCATACGGGTGAGGTGATGGTGGTGTTCATCGGCATGGAAATGCCCCCGGCAATTATGGAAGAGTTGATAATAGAGTTGGACGAAAAAATTGCTTTATTGCCCTCTCCTTCGAACAGTGCACCGCCTGTAGGTGGTCAATACTCTTTGGAAAGTGTGTGTCATAAAATTCCGGGCAAGAATCAAATCAACGTTCTTGCGGGGAAGGGGACAATACTGGACACCATGATGGGCATGCAGTTTGAAGTATCTCCCAACAGCTTTTATCAAATCAATCCACTTCAAACGGAAAAGCTATATCAAAAAGCCATGGAATATGCTGATTTTTCCGGAGATGAAGAAGTGTTGGATTTGTATTGTGGGGTAGGCACCATTGGATTATTTGCCGCCCAAAAAGTGAAAAAGGTACTGGGTATTGAAGTAGAAAAGGATGCCATCTTGGATGCCAATCGAAATGCCATTCTCAATGGAATGGTGAACATATCTTTCTTGGCCGGAAAAGCGGAAGAGGAATGGGAAAAGGGTCTGCCCGTTGACCCTCAAGTTGTGTTTCTGGATCCTCCCAGAGCCGGATGTCACCCTGATGTGGTCAAATCACTGATTACCCATCAACCGGAAAAGATAATCTATATTAGCTGTGATCCGGCCACTCTGGCTCGTGATATTAAAATTCTTGCTGAAGGCGGCTACCATTTTGAAGAAGCCACTCCTGTTGACATGTTTCCCTGGACGGCACACGTTGAGACGGTAGTATTGATGTCAAGGGTGAATGGGTAAGTGTAGTAAGAAGCCTGTAAATAAAGGCTTTTCAGGGTTTGAACGTGAAAATTCGAAGTGGTGAAAATTTGAAAATATCTGCTCGTGGGAACAAGTCCAAAGTCATGATTTTGAACGTGACAGAGCGATTTAGATAACATGGGTTTGTGTGTGGTCGATTTAGATAACATGAGCTTGCAGTGGTCGATTTAGATGTTTGTTGATTTTTCCGGGGTATGTGGTAGAGATGGATTTTAGACAAAACGATGTAAAAATAAAGGAGGCGAAATATGAAGACTCTAAATGAGCTAATTGAAGAGTATACGCATCATTTGCAGCAAGGTGAAATTCAAATTGCTTACAAAGGAATATTAGAATTTTTAGGGAAACCACCGTTCAATGATTACACTATCTACCCATCTGGCCTTGCCATCCATACTTTGAAGAATCCCATTTTTTCTAAGATGGTGAACATATTCTGCGCTAGTAAATTGGGAGCCTTGATCGCTATTAATGATTTCCGGTTTTCCATATCTCTCGATGGCCGTATTGACAGCCTCTAATACAGGAGCCGTGTCTAGGGTATCAGACAACGCAAAACCGACCAGGAATCTGCTATACCAATCGATGATGGCGGTCATATACATGTGGTTTCTCCCCATTTTGATATAGCTAATATCAATAGCCCATACTTGGTTAGGCTTATTAATTTCAAGATTTCGGAGCAGATAAGGGTAGATCTTAAATCTTTTGAGCTTCGGCAGCTCTGAGGAAAGCATAATGAGGCTGGATAGTATCAATATTGCGAATGAACTGATAGGTACAATTGAAGAAATGTCATAGAACACCATAAAACAAAGATACCACTCTTGTATATTGCTCTCAGAACGTATGTTTGGTATAATGTGTATGTGAATTATATAAACCTATCGAATTCGGTAGGTTTATATAATTACAGTCCTGTTTTAATGTTATTTCGATAAACGGAGGACACGATAATGGATGAAAATAACAAGATTCAACTATTTGAAGATAAGCGCATCTGTACAGCTTGGGATGAAGAGGAACAAGAGTGGTACTTTTCTGTGGTTGATGTAGTGTCAATTCTGACCGACCAGACAACGCTATAATGTCCCCATGAATTGAGACAAAAATTTTTCGAATCTAAGTGAACCCTGATATAATGAAGGCACCAAAATGCCGGAAAGAAGAGGTTCAATATGAAACGAAAACAATACACCCCTGAATTCAAAGCAAAAGTTGTTCTGCAGGTTCTCCGAGAAGAAAAAACCTTGGGAGAAATCGCTGCGGATAACGAACTGAACCCCAACCAAATCAGAAACTGGAAAAGAGAGTTTCTGGAGAACGCTCCCAAGATCTTTTCCGAAAGCCGAGATGCGAAAGAAATCAAAGCAAAGGAAAAAGAGATGGAAGAAGATTATCAAGAGCTGTTAGCGAAAGTTAGGAAGCTTACTGTAGAGAGAGATTGGCTTAAAAAAAATCTGCAGAAATATTTGGCCCCGATTACGAGAAGAAGTTTACTAAACGTAAACTCTAGGCTAAGCATAAAGAGGCAAAGCGAACTCCTCTTGGTAAACCGTACCAGTGCGTACTATGCTCCAGTCATAAAAGATATAAAACGTCATGCGTTATCTAACTAATTAACAATTAAACAAACTGCTGTGGTTAGAGCCTCAAACAAATCGTCAGAGCGATAGGTGAATACACTAATCCACAGCGCCTGTGTACATTATAGTCTATTAATAGAAGATGAGATAGAAAGGAAGACGTATAATGCAATTGCATTATACAAGGTATTTCCATGAATATACACCAGGTATTCGAACGTAAAAAAGACTATATAGACTTGCTTCTGCTAGCAGACGAACAAGAAAACATGGTAGATAAGTATCTTGAAAGGGGCGACATGTTTGTCCTGGAGGATAATGGCGTGAAGGCAGAATGTGTCGTGACGAAAGAAGCAGATGGCGTCTATGAGTTGAAAAATATCGCCGTAACACCGGATTATCAGAGAAGGGGTTATGGAAAAAAATTGATAGAATTCCTATTATTTCATTACACGGATTGGAAGGTTTTCCTTGTTGGAACGGGTGATAGTGAGAATGTGTTAAATTTTTATAAGAGTTGTGGGTTTAAAGAGTCCCACAGAATAAAAAACTTTTTTACGGACAATTACAATCATCCCATGTATGAAAACGAGAAACAGCTGATAGATATGATCTACCTGAGATTGGAGCGAAAGAAATCCCATCAATTACTCAGGAGCCCCGACATCCAACTTACCCGTGATGTTATTGCCGAAGCCCTTGGGGGGGCGAATGAGGCGTATGTTAAGTTTTGTAACGAACTGGCTAGTAGAAAAATTACATTAGAATGGCGATATTATAACGATGGAAAGGCCTGGCTTGCCAAAGGGATATACAAATGGACGGGTGTTCGTGGTGGCCCAAAATACATGACGGTTTTCTGGTTGTCCATATGGGAAGGTTTCTTTAAAGTGACATTATATTTTCCCGAAAAGGTTAGGGATGATGTGCTTCAGCTCCCAATTGAAGAGACGGTGAAAGAAAGGATTCCCCATTCAAGTTCATTGGGGAAGTTGCAATTTTTCCCAATTGTATTTGACTTCTTCGCGGAAGACCATTTTGAAACATTATTCACATTAGTTGAGTTTAAAAAGATTCTCAAGTAAAAGGGCTAGAGTCCGGAAAAGGAACTTGCTAGATGGGAAGGGGAAGGAGTATGAAACAATTTCAACGTACTGAGAAGTATGACAAGGCTTTTCTAGCGGAAAATTTTATGGGCCCCAATGCTATACTTATGCTTGATGAAATTACCCAAAGAATTGAGATAAAAAAGGAAATGCGTATATTGGATCTTGGCTGCGGCATGGGGTTGAGCTCCATATTTTTGGCGAAAGAATATGAGGCAAAGATATTTGCTGTGGATTTATGGATTTCTGCTACTGATAATTATGGTCGTTTTCTAGATGTGGGTGTTGATGACTTGGTGATTCCTATCCATGCAGACGCAACGGAGTTGCCCTTTGCAGACGACTACTTTGATGCACTCATAAGCATTGATTCCTATCACTATTATGGAAACAACGAAGACTATTTCGAGAAGCATTTGAAACCGATGATTAAAAAGGGCTCACCCATTGCAATTGCCATCCCCGGCACAAAGAAAGAAATGAATGGCATGACACCGGATGAGCTAAAGCCATTTCTTGATGACGAAGAGTTTTCCACATTGCACTGTAAAGAATGGTGGACAGAAGTTTTGCAAAAACATTTAGATGACTTTTGCATTCGAGAAATGGAATGCACCGATTTGGCTTGGAGAGATTGGCTAGCATCGGATAACCCCATCGCGAAACAAGATGTTGAAATGATGAAAGCTGATAATGGACGCTACTTGAATCTGGTTGCGATAACAGGGAAGGTAAAACGGTAGTCGAAAGAGGATGAAAAAGGGTGAGTGAATATGGAAGCGGTAGAAGAAAAATTGGCGAAATCATTATCGGCGGTGGGCTCCGTTGAGTTAATCCCATATTTGCCGTATTTGTTGCAAGACTTATGGGAACTGGGTTCATCTCCCCGGGATATGCTGGAAATGGTTCAAAAGCATATTACGGTATCCCGAGATACACGGGTGCTCGATTTAGCCTGTGGAAAAGGTGCGGTGGCTATTCACCTCGCCAAAGAATTACGGTGTATGGTAAAAGGAATTGATATCATTTCTGAGTTTGTTGATTATGCCAGGCAAAAAGCGAGGGAATATGAAGTAGAAAATTTGTGTGAATTTGTAGTAGGTGACATCACGCAAGCTGTTAGGCAGGAACAAAACTATGATATTGTAATACTAGGAGCTGTTGGAGATGTGTTGGGGGACCCGGCAAAAACAATCCTTCTTCTTAAGGATACAGTCAAGGATGGTGGTTACATCTTGATCGATGACGGATATGCAAAAGACACAACCAATACAAAATATTTTGCCAGAGATCAATGGCTATCTACGTTTTTAGAAACAGGGGTTCGGTTGGTGGATGAAAAAGTGATAGAAGATGACGAACTAACCAGTATCAATCAGAAGCAACAAAATTGGATTGTGCAAAGAGCCCTGGAATTAAAGAATAAATGGCCGGAAAAAGCGCGTTTATTTGAAAGTTATATCCAAAGCCAGCAGGCTGAATGTGATGAACTGGAAGACGAAATAGATGGGGTAACCATATTATTACAGGTGTTGGATTGAAAAGAAAAAGGGAGCAATACCATGGATGAAGTGGGACCGTTATCATGAAGTGATAGAGTTGCTGGAAGCTGGTAAAGGAGGATAGATATTTGACGAACTTTTTATATGCGGAGATTAATATCGTAGGTATCGTTCTGCTACTATTGTTTTTGAGCAACATGAAAAAGAACGGTGGTAAGAGTTTACCATTTGACCAGTATATATTCAACGGCTGTTTGGTGATAAACATTCTTATTTTCGTTTTTGATACCGGTATGTGGTTGTTGGATGGTCAAGGGTCGCCTGTCCTGATAGTGGTTAATTATGTGGTGACTACCCTATATTATATTTTCAACCCCTTGATTTGCTTCGTATGGCTAATGTATACGGACTATAAAATCTATGAAAGCAAAACCAGATTAGAGAAAAGGGTTCGCTTTTATATCATTCCAGCCATCGTAAGTGCCATTTTGAGCATCGCGAGCCTACAAACCGGTTGGTTTTTCGTTATCGACGCAAGCAATCAATATATGAGAGGCTCGTATTTTTCGGTCATGGTGGGCATTTCATTTGTGTATTTATTGTTTGCTTTTGGGATGGCATTAAAAGATGTCATCAAGAATGGATGGGGGATCAATCGAAGCATCAATATTCACCTGGCCATATTTCCCCTGGGACTTATTATTGCTTCCGCCTTTCAGATTATGTTTTTTGGAATATCTATCATATGGGTATGTGCTATGCTGGCACTTGCCAGCATCTACATCAATATTCAAAATGGTGAAATATCCACAGACTACTTGACCGGACTCTATAACAAGAGGCGTTTGGACGAGCATCTTCAAAGAAAAATGAAGATGCGTAAAAAAGGACACCTTTTATTTGCAATGGTTTTAGATTTGGACGATTTCAAAAGCATAAATGATCGATATGGTCATGCCGCAGGAGATGATGCATTGATTCGGATGGCAGGAATATTGAGGGGAATTGGGGAAAATAGTGATGATTTCATTGCAAGACTCGGTGGAGATGAATTTATTGTTGTAGGGGAACGAATCAATTCCGAAGAGATTGAAGAATTATCCCGGGGTATTCGACGAGGAGTGGATTTGTTTAACAAGGAAAAGTTATCGGACTATGATTTATTACCTAGTATAGGATATGCTTTGTTCAAAAAAGAGGATACGATTGACTCGTTGTTGGCGGCGGCAGATTTATCGATGTATTGCAACAAGCGGGAACGGAAAATGTCTGCTCGAATTGTCCGTGAAAATCCCGTGCAAACTCAAGGGGAGTGATTAATAAAACAATGAATTATGCCATTCGAGAAATGAAAAAATCTGAATACCGTCTTCTCAGAGAGTTCCTGTACGAAGCCATTTATGTGCCGGCAGGAGAAAAAGCACCACCCAGAGAAGTTCTTAATCTACCGGAGTTACAAGTATATTATGTTGATTTTGGGAACAGCCGTCATGACAATGCTTTGGTTTCTGAAGAAGATGATAGAATTATTGGAGCTGTCTGGACTCGTATCATGCATGACTACGGTCATGTGGACGATTCCACACCTTCCCTATCCATCTCCCTATATAAGGAGTATCGGAATAGAGGAATCGGCCGAATGATGCTAAATGAAATGTTGGCTCGATTAAGAATATCGGGATATGAAAAAGTCTCTCTTTCTGTGGAGAAAACAAACTATGCCGCCAACCTGTACTTGGACATGGGATTTAAGATAGTTGGAGAAAATCAAGAAGATTATATTATGATATATGAGTTGCAATGATTCATCCGATATATGACATATAAAAAGATTCTGCCAAGAATGAGAGAGGGAAATCATGTTAGAAGTAGTATTTAGCGATAGCGAAAAAGGTTCGATGCGGCTAGCCAAAAGCTATGATGCTGAGAAAATGAAGGGTGGAGCGGTAGGATATATCTTTCGCTCTTCCCCCAATTCAGTTATTGCCCATGATTCTAACGAAATGAAAATACAATTGGGGGAAAGCTTATGAGAGTGGATATGATTGCCCCTTGTGGAATGAACTGCAGTCTATGTATTGCGTACCAATTCAAGGAAGAGGACATTAACAAGAAAGGGTTCCATAAAACCTATTGTCCGGGATGCATTCCCCGAGGGAAGAACTGTACCCACATGGGAGATCGCTGCCATCGATTGGGGCGGGGAGAAGTACGGTATTGTTTCCAGTGTGAAGAGTATCCATGCAAACGATTGAAATCGCTGGACCTGCGGTATCGGAAAAAATATCACATGAGCATGATTGATAACTTGAATCGTATTAGGGATATTGGGGAAGAAGCCTTCTTGGTTGAGGAAGAGAAAAAGTGGAAGTGTCCACATTGTGGAACCATTATTTGCTGCCACAATGGACTTTGCCTAAATTGTCAGCTGGACACATTGCTACAAAATCGAAGATACCGTTGGAATGAAGAATAGAGGATAAGGAAGGAAGTGGATTCACATATGAGAAGTATTATTCATGAGAAATTCCGAAGAGTTGATTGAGAAAGAATTGAAATGAAAAATTTCCATAGAGAGAATTTACTTTTTTCGTTATGCGGTCTGAATTGTGGCCTTTGCCCAATGAACATAGGGGGCTATTGTCCAGGTTGTGGAGGGGGCCCGGGAAATCGGAATCGACGAATACAATGAGGAGCAGCAAAGAAAAATTAGGATACTGCACTCACTACTGGATGATTACAACGATGGAAAAAGAAAGTCCTTTTATTGTATGGCAATAAATTTGTTGCCTCTTAAGGAAATAGAGAGAATTCTTGATGAACTAATCGCCGATTCACAGCTTTCTGCGACGAGCTTTAGAGAAAAAGTGGACTTTATAGTCTCGCGGTTTCGGAGCCTGGCAAAGGATCAAGGGGTGGAGTTGAAACTTAGAAAAAAAACCAAAGAATGAGAAGGGTTATTGGTTATGCATATTTTCACAAAATACGACAAGGGGAATACATTTGTTGTTCTGGTATTAGTGTGGACCTGGCTGATATTGGGTGTTCCAGCGTTGTTGGGATACCATTATGATGACCTAGGCATAAAAATTGCCTATTTACTTGCAGGAGCCTCTCCGTCCTTGTTTGGGCTGTTTTTCGTGTTTCAAACTAAGAATTCCAAATATAGGAAAACATTTATAAGGCGTATATTTTCCTTGGGCAACGCAAACGGGAAGATGATTGGATTTGTCCTTGTTTTTGTTCCTTCGGTGACATTTGTTGCCGCTTTGATTAACAGGGTGATTAGCGGAGAGCCTTTTGATTTTTCCGTGATAGGGGAGCATTTTCAGAATATCCCGGGATTGTTGGTGTTCATTCTATTTTCTATAATATTCGGGCCATTGGCTGAAGAAATCGGCTGGCGTGGATATTTGTCGGATCAGTGGAAAAACAAGGGAATCTTGTTTTATGGATTGGGGATTGGTTTCATATGGACGATTTGGCATCTTCCCATGTTTCTTATCGTGGGCACTTATCAAAATTCCCTCTTAGCACAAGGGGTGCTTGCAGTTTCTTGTTTTGTGATATCCACCATATCCTACGGAGTTCTTCTTGGGCATCTTGCGGTCTTGTCCAACAGCATATTATTGGCAATCATTTTTCACTTCTCCATCAACTTCGTTGGGGAGATTTTACCTCTTTCGATTACCGGAGAAGCAGTTAGAACATGTCTTTTATTATGCTTGGCATGTGGGGTTGTCTATTATGTTCGCAAATCTTATGAGTCTATTTCAGAAAAAATAAGAGGGGAGAAATCGGATGAAATTTGAAACGAAGCGATTGATATTACGCCCATGGGAACTGTGGGATGCGGAAGCCCTTTATGAATATGCAAAGGATGACAGGGTTGGCCCTATTGCTGGTTGGCCGGCCCACACCAGTGTGGAGCATAGCATGGATATTATTAAAACTGTGTTGGGAGTGCCGGAAACTTATGCCGTTTGTCAAAAAGAGGACAACAAGGCTATTGGTAGCATTGGTTTGATGATTGGAGAAAAAAGCGATCTTGGCATCAAATGGGATGAAGCAGAGATTGGGTATTGGATAGGAGTTCCTTTTTGGGGAAAGGGGTTGATTCCGGAAGGAGTTCAAACTCTTATGGAGTATGGGTTTGAAGTTTTGGATTTGAAGAAGCTTTGGTGTGGCTATTTTGATGGAAACACCAAATCGAAAAGAGTCCAGGAGAAATGTGGTTTTCGATACCATAGCACGGAGAAGGATAAGGAGTGGCCGTTACTCCAGGAAATCAGAACACATCATATTACATGCCTTACCAAAGAACAGTGGTGTGAGGGTCAGTAATAGAACCATTTAAGAAGAACCGCCTAGGCTTATGATGCCCAGGCGGTAACGATTTGTCCTCCAAGTAGATGGTTTTTTTATGATTCATGGAAGATGCTTAACGAGTAAAGCTACCTATGTCATGAATGGTCCCTTTTGTAATGGGAACCGAATTCTTGTAAATGGTACCAAAGAATGCATGAACCTCATAGGTTCCAGGGAGAAGCGCCACCATAAAACGTCCGTCAGAACGGACCTTGGTAGCCACTGTATAATTGTTGCTTTTGTTGACGATGTATAAATCGGTTCCTACAGGGAAGTTTTGCGCAATGCCGGTGAGGATGCCACGTTGCAAGTCAACTTGAATAGGCTGCCCTTGAGATAGCGAAATTTGGCGCTTTAACTGCACCATTCCATCGCTTCTAACATCGAAATCTGAGGTAATAAATTCTCCGCTATAAGGGTTGGAGTTTCCCACATCTATTTGAACATCCATATAGTAACTACCGGGAAGTAGCCCGATGGAATAGGATCCGTCTGAAGAAACCGGGTTTTCATAGCTATATACCCGGGAGCTATTTTTCTCGACGAAAATGAATTGGGTGTTCTTAATAAGCTGGCCATTAAATGGATTGATAAGGGTTCCGGACACAGTCCCTGCAGTGTTGGAAGCTAATAAGTAGCTTGACTGGTCTATCCAATCGTCTCCATCTTGAATAGCGGCTTTCAGAATGATACTTTTGTTGTCATCGGCCTGCAAAGTGGTGTAAGTTGCGGTGGCTATTCCATTTTGGTCAGTAATATGGGATATGGATGAAAATTGATCACTTCTATCGGTTCCATCCACATAATGAGCCATGAAACTTACCGGAGTTCCACTGGCCATAGCATTTGTAGTACCATGGGTTACTTTTACCGTCACCACTACACTTTGACCACCTCCAGCCGGGACCAAAGAACGGCTCAACGTAATTCCCACCTGGGTGTTTTCGTAAACGGTTTCATCCCCATCCCATGGTTCTGAGGGAACATCCTCTCGTTCTCCAGGAAATTCCACCATATCCACAATTCGATTTCCGTCCGAACGTGGCACTTCATAAAGGGTGGTATTGGTCATTTGGGCCATTTGTCCCCGATTCATCACTTGGGATCCCACATAAGAAAGGCCGGTGCCAAGTCCCAAGGATACGGCCATTTCATTATAGTCTCCCGGCCAAGCCATTCCTTCTTCTTCAAGGTCTAAAACTCTGGTGAGAATGGTAGCCCAATGAACCATTTGCAGGGCATTACCCGGAGCGTATGCCCCTTCTCCCACGCCTAGAAGAATCCCTTCTTTGGCCATTAGGTTAATCCAGCCTAAGGCCCATTGATGACTGGTTCCTTGAATATCATCGAAAAGGGGAGTCCACTTGGCGGCATCGGCAGCATCTTCTTCCGTATAACCTAATAGATAGGCAGATACTTTGGCAGCTGCGGCCCGATTTAACTCTCTGTCCGGAGCGAACTGATTATTTCCCACTCCTTCTAAAATGCCTAGGCTAGACATTTCAAGGATGGCATCTTTATATGGGTTATTATTGATGTCGTTGTAAGATGCAGAAAAAGCAGGTGAGGCAGTAGCGAATACTAATAGGAGTGATAATAGAATGGTAAGCGCTTTTTTGGTTTTCATCGGTAACCTCCTTAGGTTCGTTGGTTATCGGATTGTCGTACGTTAATTTTATTGTATCATAACTTTTATTGGCACAACATGACAAATGGGGAATAGTCTCTGATTCGAATTCATCGAATCTCATTTTTCGTTTTTCATGATATAATATTAATGGTAATAAGAGGCAGGAGCGTTTGAGATGCTATTTGGAGGAGAGAGATGATGAAAACCATAGGATTAATCGGTGGAATGAGCTGGGAAAGCACGGTAACCTACTATAAGATTATGAATCAAGAGGTAAAAAATCGTTTAGGAGGCTTTCATTCTGCAAAGATTCTTTTATATAGTGTTGACTTCGCCGAGATTGAGGAATTACAAAGACAGGGGGAGTGGGAAAAGAGCGGGGAGTTATTGGCGGATGTGGCCCAACGGCTAGAGCAGGCTGGTGCAGACATGATTTTGATTGGTACCAATACCATGCACAAAGTAGCGCAGCAAGTGAGAGAATTGATCCGAGTTCCTCTAATACATATTGCAGAAGCTACGGCAGACGAATTACACCGTCATAACATCAAAATAGTAGCGCTACTTGGGACTAAATATACCATGCAACAACAATTCTACCGGGGCAAACTAGAAGCGGCAGGATTAACCGTGTTGGTTCCAGATGAAGAGGAAATGGAACAAGTCAACCATATCATTTTTCAAGAACTCTGTATGGGCATACAATCCACTTCATCAAAAGAAGTGCTTCTATCTGTAGTGGGTAAGCTGGCTAAAAAAGGAGCGGAAGGTGTGATTTTAGGCTGTACAGAATTGGGCCTGTTGCTTCAACAGGAGGACAGTCATTTGCCCCTTTTCGATACTACCAGAATTCATGGGCAAGCGGCAGTGGAACTAGCATTGGGAAGTATTATATAATAGTCCGATAATTTTTCGGGAACCTTTTTATGGTTGTTCCGTCTACGATATGAGAATAAACGGAACCCGTGGGAGGAGATTTTATGAAGAAAATAGTAGTTGTATTGTTGGTGTTGGGCTTGATACTTTCTGTTGTTGGAACGGCTTTTGGAGAAGCTGCCTTGTCGAAAGATATTTTGGAGGATTCACCCATCGAATGGACGGCCTCTTATGAGGGCCAAACCATCGACTTTGATGTGGCTCCCCAAAAGATTAATGGAATCACTATGTTTCCATTGCGAGCCATGTTAGAGGAGATGGGATATGCGGTGAAATGGGATGGAGCAAGCCGGTCTGTGGAAATATCAAAGGATGCACAGTGGACAAAGATTACCATTGGTGAGAATTTATACTTTAAGAATAAGATGGCACCAACATCTTTGAGCCATGCTCCCGTATTGGTAGAAAATCGAACATTGGTTCCGGCAGAGTTCTTCCCCGTTATACTGGATAAGGGGTTGGAAATCCAAAAGAATCATGTTGCCTGGTATGAAGAGGAATATGCGATCCATAGCGGGAAGGTGAAGGAAATCACTTACGGGGAAAAGGGTGAGATTACTGTATTAATTGCAACGGATTTGGAAAATAGAGATCCGGATTTCGACTTAGTTATTCACACTTCCGAAGAGTCCACCATTTACAATGTGGCATTGAAGGAAGGGGAGTTTATTCACTGTGTATGCAGCCCAATTATGCTGTTGAGCATCCCGGGGCAGACCGGAGGGTATATACTTTATAAGTAATTATATCAAGAGGTCACCTTGTTTTATGCCAATAAAAAAGGACCCGTAATATTGAACGTGACCCCCAAAGTCTAACTTTTGGGGGTCATATCATTTGAGGGTCTTTTTAAAATCGTTCATTCAACCAACGGGTACATAGCCGATTTGGGAACCAGTTCGTACCCTAGAGAATTGCTTTCCCATAACATCCATATGGAGGCACCTAGTCCGAAATCTGCGTACTCAATGCTTACTCGATATTTTTCGCCAATAGTGACAGGGAAAGTATAAGAATAAATCACTTGATTATTCCAATTCCATTGGTCGATGACCAAATCGTCATTAATTCGGACTCTTAATCCATCGTCTACCAAAAAGTGCAGGGTTAAATTTTCCGTAAATTTTGCTTCCAAATAGCCATCCATTTTTCCGTAGAAAGCATCTGAGGTAATGGTGCCCGGGGCTCCCTGGAACCATGAATAGAAAATTTGATCTATGGTTTCATATTTTGTGCTATAGTCTATGTTTCCCAAATTGTCCATTTCGTAAAACACATTATTAAATCCAATGCCTTGTTTTGGTACTAAATTATAATACTGTGGAGTAATATAGTTTTCATATATTTCTTCTATTATAAAATTGGTTTCTGGGATTATAGTCATTGGGGTGTTCTCAGATTCCCAGAACAAGAACATGGCGGCATACAATGGTAACTGTTGGTATTCTACAAGGATAGGATAGAGAGAACCGGCTTCCAAATAGACGGGGTTTTCCGCAATACTATATTCTAAATTGAGCAACCCCCAATTATCTATCAACTTGGTTCCGTTCACCGTTAGCCGAACTCCGTCATCGGAATAGGTTTTAAAAGTGTAATTTCCAGTTACCAAGGGCCGGATATAGCCTGTCCATCGGATTGAAAAAGACTCAGGCTCCATTACAGAAACAGGAGGTTCATAGCCAAAGTTAAAAGCAATATTCGAATCAATTCTTCGCATTCTTAAAGCAGAATCGTTTTCCAATGTGGCATCATCATAGTATTCTCCCAGTAAGCCATACAGGTAGCCTGTGGGAGGAGCTATCAACACAAAATGAGCAGTAATTTCAACATGGCCTGTCACACTTACATTGCCGGAACTATCGGGAACCATGGAGCTGTCATTGGCCGTAAAGTGGCTAAATACATACCCCGGATTTGCCGTTGTTTGAATGTTGATGGATTGGCCACCTGTAACCTCGGTATAGGTAGGCGTTACGGTTCCTGCTCCTACAGGGTTCACCGCCACATTTACTGTATAAACCTGAGGCGGTTGTGGAAAAAGCTCGGATGGGATATTTAATGTGGAATAGTTGGCGTTATAAATGATTTTTGAACTTCCGGTCATATCCAAAGATTTTGCAACCAGCCGACCTTTGATTTCCGTGGATCCTCCCATGTTTGTAGAGGCGTTTGGAGCATACAATAATCCAGTGATCTTATCATTTCCTGGCAAGTTAACCTGGGTTGCATCAGTAATCAGGCTCCCATTTATATAGGTAAATCCATTAGCAGTAAATGAAGGAATGCCTTGATAAATGACATTGGCATAGAGTGGATAGTTGGAATTCATTGGAATATAATCTTTTGACATAATGTATAATTGGCTCGGGTCCTCGTTTCCATTGATTAGAAGCATAGTACTACTGCCAATCACATCGTTTATATAAAGAAACAAAGTGTGGCTTCCCGTTATGTTCATTAATTTCCATTGGGAAAGATTCAGTTTGTCAATTACAACGTGAATATCTCGGGTTGTTAAATCAAATATAATATCGTGATTTTGAGAAGTCACCTTAAATTCCCCGAAATGAGTGTTTTCGCTTACATGGATAGCCATGTTTTCGTTGCTGCCAATCGGAATATAATTCTCAATGGCAGGAAATTCTGCCAGATTTGGGAATTGTTCTTCAAAAGTAGTCGTATTTAATTCCTGGCTTCTACTATCGAATCCGTCCCATCCCCATAATGGATAATTAAATGCAGTCCCGGTTTTATGGTAAAATGTTCCGGTGAAAGCAGGCGGGCCGCCGCCAAATGAAAGATCCCCATTTGCGGTATATAAATCGCCAACAATATTTCCACTGCCAGATAATCGACTAAAATTTCCGTTCAAGTAAACAGCCATTTGGTCAGGGTTTAGTTGAACGGTAGCCAATGTATGAGAAGGAACTCCTCCTATTAAGAAGAGTGCCACTAGAATCGATAATAAAATTCGAAATCGCTTACCCATTTTTACACCTCACATTTCCGAAGAAGATGGAATGTTTTATCCGGTTACACACATCAGGTCATTTTGTGATGATCACAGTGCGAGAGCTTTCTTCCCATTGCACATCCGCCCCAAGAGTTTCTGCTACAAAGCGGACAGGAACCATCGTCCGCCCAACCTCAATATAAGGAGCCGCATCCAATAAAACCATATGATCGGTTATGCCATCATTAACTATAGCAAAAGTGCTTCCGATGGCCAGGAAAATGTACTTGTTGTGAGACCATACTTCTATGCTTCTGGAGCTGGCATTCCAACGTATAGAGTTGTCGGAAACTCCCAATGCGTTGAACACGGCTCGAAAAGGAAGCATGGTTCTGCCGGAAACAATTGCTGCGGATGTTTCCGCTACAACGGGCTTTCCATCTACAAGTACAGAAACCGGCTGGCTTCCATAGGCAACTGAAAAGGAACCTATGATGAATGCTACACAAAGTACGGTAATAATAATTTTTCTCATTTTCCCTCGGCGCCAAGCAACCTTAGACAAGTTAGACTCTTTATATACTTGGAAAGAATATATTTCTTTTGATTAAGTTATTATACACCAAAATATTCCATTGTATACATATATGTAACAAAAAAATCAAAATATTAAAAAAACGGGCTCATTCCGAAATTTTGAACATGAGAATAATTCCAATGTTATTGACAGTCTAAACGGAAATGTATTAGAATAAATGAAAGGTTTTTATCACTTAAGAAAGGAGCTGATAAGTATGTTAGTTACAAAACAAGCACCGAATTTTTCCGGAATGGCATTTCATGAAGGAAAAATGAAAAAGGTGTCCTTGGAAGATTATCGTGGCAAATGGGTAGTTGTTTGTTTTTATCCGGGTGACTTCACCTTCGTTTGACCTACTGAAATCTCACACATAGCCGTGAGCTATGACGAATTGAAAGAAATGAATGTGGAGGTACTCTCTATTAGTACAGATAGTGTCTACTCTCACAAGATTTGGAATGAAACAGAACTCAGCAAGATGGTTGGCCATGATATTCCTTTCCCTATGGTTTCTGACCAGGGCGGGGCCATTGGAAGATTGTATGAAGTATATGACGAAGATGGCGGGGTGAACATTCGAGGAAGATTTTTAATTGACCCGGATGGTATCATTCAGGCCCAGGAAGTGCTCAGCCCTCCGGTAGGACGAAATCCGGAAGAGTTGGCTAGACAAATCAAAGCCTATCAGCATCATCAAAAGACTGGTGAGGTTATGCCTTCCGGTTGGACTCCCGGAGGACAGACATTGAAACCTTCTCCGGATTTGGCAGGTAATGTATGGAAGGAATGGACGCCACCCAAGAAATGACGGGAGCGGGTCATTCATCATCGCTGTTAGAAACATGGACAGATTGGTATCATCAGAGCCGGTCTGTCCTTTTTATAAGCAAAAGCAGAGGCTCCGAACCGTTTTAGAATGGAAACAGGGTGCTACTTGAATCCCATCATGAATTATGTCATCATTATACCAAGAATAGCGTCGAGAAGTGATATAGCATGGCAGACGTAGATTATATATGGAAGGGAATCGCAAAGTGGAGGATATCATAAAGCACGTTACCATGGGAACTGCCGGACACATCGACCATGGGAAAACAGCATTGGTAAAAAAACTGACGGGAACGGATACAGACCGTCTGGCGGAGGAAAAGGCTCGCGGCATGACCATTGATCTAGGTTTTGCTTTTCTTCCATTGCCTTCCGGAAATACCGTCTCCATTGTCGATGTGCCCGGTCATGAAAAGTTCGTGAAGACTATGGTGGCAGGTGTAACCGGCATCGATTTTGTTATGTTGGTGGTGGCTTCGGATGAAGGAATAATGCCTCAGACCCAAGAACACATTGATATTTTATCTATTTTGGGCGTGGATTCGGGGCTGGTGGCTTTGACCAAGGCGGACTTGGTAACCCGGAAAGAAATAGAACAAAGGAAGCTTGAAGTGAATGAAGCTTTGCAGGAGACTACTTTAAAAAATCTTGATATCATTCCGGTGTCTTCCTTGACCGGGGAGGGGGTAGATACCATCATTCAAAAGATAGACCAGTTAACTTTGACCACCAAGGAACGTTCATATCAACAAGTGTTCAGACTTCCTGTAGATCGAGTGTTTACCATGACGGGCCATGGCACTGTGGTCACCGGTACCATTGCTGGCGGGAGAATTCAAAAGGGGCAGACTGTAGATCTACTTCCTCAAGGACTCACCTCCAAGGTGCGGAATATACAGGTTCGAAATCAAAGTGTGGAAGAAGGTGTGGCAGGGGATCGTTGTGCATTGAATCTGACAGGGATAGAAAAAGAGGATATACAGAGAGGCACGGTGGTAACAGAAAAAGGAAAGGTCTCTGCCCAAAGTTTATTGGATGCATTCGTTCACATGGCGCCGGGGGAAGAGCCTCTTGTTCATAATCAAAGAGTACATTTTCATACAGGCACCTCTTCGGTGATAGCGCGGATTCGGATTTTGGGTAAGGAGGAAATACAGAGAGGAAATAGAGGATATGCTCAATTGCGGTTAGAAGAACCGGTTGTGGCTTTGCGCGGCGACCGTTTTATTCTCAGGTCCTATTCTCCAGTTCGTACTATTGGAGGAGGAATGGTATTACTTCATGCCACTCAGCATCGGAAACGATGGGACCAGAAAGCTTTGGACATCATGGGTATGTTGGAACCGGGGAAAGAAGAAGAGTTGGTCCAATCTCTATTTCAACAGGCAAAAGGACCTGTCACCATTTCCGAATTGAAGGAAAAAATATTGGTTCCGGAAGAGAACCTCAGTTTGTTACTTGATGCTATGCAACAGGAAGGAAATATTCTGTTTCTGGAAAGTGCAAAGAGCTATGTCAGTAGAAGATGGTATGATGAATCATATGCAAGCATAGAAAAACAAGTGGGCGTTTATTTGAATAAATATCCATATCGGTATCGTATTCCTAGAGAAGAATTAAAAAGTAGAGTGTTTCCCAAATTGTCTTCAAAAGGAGTCTCAGACTTGCTGAAACACATGGAGATGGAATCAAAGCTTATGGTTCATGGAAACCAGATTGGGGTAAAGGAGAAAGAAAGAGTTCAAGAAATATTAGAACGAAAAGATGTGGGGCTAGTGCAAGAAGTCTTTTCGAAAGAGAGCTTTGTTGTATTGTCTATCCATTCGCTTCTAGAGGAAGTATCCTTAGATATAGTTTTAATGGAAGAAATCATTCGTTTCTTATTAAAGCAAAAGATAATTGTGGAAATCGGGGATGGGCAGTACACCAATCCTGAAGCACTAAAGATGGCATATGAAAAAATGAGAAATTATTTGGATTCCAACCCCGCCATATCCGCCGCTCAACTTCGTGATTTATTAGAAACTGGTAGGAAGATAGCCATTTTGTATTTGGAATATTTTGACGAAAAGCAAATCACCATAAGGCAAGGGAATGATCGGGTGAAGGGTCCAAGGTATGATGAATTGGAGGAGGGAGCAGTAATATGATGACGAAAGAAGCAGATACTATTCCGAAGAAAGAGGCGCCATCATTAGACCAATGGCTGAAAGAAGCAAAGACCCATCCGGATTCCCACAAGGTGGGGATGTACTTGACCCATAATGGTACCGTTCGGGAAACTCCCCGATCAATGGTTCGTGAGGGGGTGGATGATGGCTCCCGGGTAAAGGGGATGTTTTTTAGCTATGATGAGGAAAAGGTGGAGGCCGCTATTCAGAAGACTACCGAAAGGGAAGGGATATTCTATGTTAAGGTTTGGCTCAACGAAGGGGAGCTTGCATTGGGGGATGACATCATGTATGTGTTAATTGGTGGAGATATACGCCCCCATGTCATAGATGCTTTGCAATCCCTGGTAGGGACTATAAAAACGGAGTGCGTGGTGGAGAAGGAGAAAAAGTATGAACAAGTATGATTTGGTGGTACTTGGCAGTGGCGCCGGCCTGATGGTGATGGAAGCCGCTATTTCTTACGGTTGGACTGTGGCGGTAGTTGAGAAAGACAAGTTGGGTGGCACCTGTTTGACTAAAGGGTGTATTCCCTCAAAAATGTTGGTGTATCCTGCGGAGTTTATTCGAGAAGCGGAAAATTCTGCCAGGTTTGGAGTGGACTCTAAAAAACCCATGCTAGATTGGGAAAAGGTGTCCTGCCGCATGTGGGAACAAATTGATTTTTCCAATACCATTAAGAGCAATCTAGGAAATGTTCCGGGGCTGACGTTATATGAAGGCGAAGGAGCTTTTGTCAGTTCTCATGAGTTGATGGTGAAAGACGCCAACGGGGAAGAGGTGAAGATATATGGGGAGCATTTTCTGATTGCCACCGGAGCAAAAAGTTTGATTCCACCTGTGCCCGGGCTGGAAGAAACAGGCTATATCACATCAGAGACATTTTTTGGGAAGGAGTATCCTAAAGAGCCTTGGAAAAGGTTGGTGATTATTGGAAGCGGAGCCATCAGCACCGAATTCGCCCATATTTTTTCTTCCTTTGGGACGCAAGTTACCATGATTGCCAGAAGCGCCCGAATTCTAAGAAAAGAAGACCAGGAAATATCACATTTTCTACAACAACAATTGACAAGTCAGGGAATTGAAATCATTGCCGAGGGGAAAATCCACCAAGTATATAGCGAAAAACAGGAGAAAGCGTTAGTGGTTGAGATGGGAACTTCCGGTGAAAAGCGCATTCTTCATTGTGATGAAATACTGGTGGCTTCTGGATCTGTAACTACTACAGATCGACTTTCTTTGGATAAAGCCGGCATATACACAGATAATCAAGGGTGGATTCCCACCAACGAATATCTGGAAACCAATCAGCCACATATATGGGCTTTGGGAGATGTGAACGGGAAGTATCAATTCCGGCACAAGGCCAACCATGAAGCACAAGTCTTAAGCCACAATCTTTTTAGTGGGAAGCAGAGAAAAAGGGCCCGATATGATGCCACCCCCTGGGCTGTTTTTACTCATCCTCAGGTCGCACGGGTGGGCAAGACAGAGGAAGAGCTTATCCGTGAAGGCGTTCTTTATGTTGCGGCTAAAAATTACTATTCCGATGTGGTGGGCGGCCGTTCCATGGGAATTCGCAAAGAGGATTCCGATAATGGTTTTGTAAAAATGCTGGTGGGGATGGACAAAAAAATATTGGGAGTTCACATCGTAGGACCTCAGGCAGCAGTATTGGTGCAGCCCTTCGTGTATCTCATGAATTTGGGATTCGATTCTTCTCTTGGGACGTATGAATTAATTCAGGATTCCATGATTATACATCCGTCCTTGAGCGAATTAACCGCCTGGGTTTTTGAAGCCATCGATATGTTGCTACCAGATGAGGAGTAGTTTATGAACCAAAAGAGTTTTTTAAAGGACGTTTTCATTTGCTCCTTAGGAGCGTATGGGGGTCCGGAAGCTCATTATAGTGTGTTCACAGATCAATTGGTGCTTCGGAAAGGGTATCTTTCTGAAGAAGAGTTGATTGAGCTGATTGCGTTGTGTGGCATCTTGCCGGGACCCAGCAGCACACAGACCATTGTAGCAATCGGTTACAAGTTAGGGGGGCCCAAGTTAGGTCTCCTGGCTATGCTGGTTTGGGCATTACCGGTGTTAACGGTGATGACCTTCCTGAGTTTTCTGTATCAGCTATTGTCCTATTATAATATGCCGGAGGACTGGCTTCGGTATGTGAGCCCTATGGCAGTGGGGTTCATTTTAGTGGCTGCTTGGCGAATCGGCAGAAAGGTAATTATAGATAAGCTGACGGCAGGGCTGATGATAATGGCTGCTTTGGCGACCTATTTTGTTCGAGAACCTTGGATATTTCCCTTGGTTCTTCTTTCCGGTGGGGCTATAACAGTATTTGTGGCAAGACAAAAGGATTTGTGGAATCGAGTACCTTTGCATCCACCTTGGAAATACTTGGTGGTTTTCTTCTTTCTCGCCATTACAGGAATCATTCTCACAATAACGTGGGACCATCTCTTGGTACATTTATATGAAAGTTTTTATCGCTATGGGTATTTGGTTTTCGGTGGAGGCCAGATAGTGGTACCGGTGATGCACAGTGAGCTGGTGGAAGTCAGAGGCTATATGACCAATGAAGAATTTCTTACGGGGTATGGGTTGGTACAGGGATTACCTGGTCCTATGTTTAGTTTTGCAGCATATGCAGGAGGCATGGCGGCTCGGGGATCTACGTTTTGGGTTCAGTTAGCCGGTGCCATGCTGGGAGGGATGGGAATTTTCTTGCCGGGCATGTTGCTGATTTATTTCATTTACCCTGTGTGGGAAAACATGAAAAAAATTAAGGGGATTCGAATTTCTCTTAAGGGGATTAATGCGGTAGCAGGCGGATTGATTGCTATCGCGGCGGTTATTTTGTTGGAAAAAACCCCGTGGACAGCGGACAATCTCGTCATTATTCTTCTGACGGGCGTACTGTTGTTGACTAGAAAAGTACCGGCACCTCTCATTGTAGGTTTGGTGTTGGCTGCCGGTTTTGTGATATAGTAAGCGAGTAAGGAATAGAGAAAATTTCAAGAGACATATAGCAGACTAGAAAGAGATGAGGATAAGGAAGATGGAACAATTACGAGGGAAAAAGGGATTTATTTGCGACATGGATGGTGTAATCTATCATGGAAATCGATTGTTGCCCGGAGTGAAGGAGTTTGTCCAGTGGCTCTATGACAGTAATAAGGATTACTTGTTTCTAACCAACTCCAGCAGCTCAACACCCAAAGAGCTTCAGCAAAAGCTCCGGCGGATGGGGATGGAGATAGATGAGCACCATTTCTATACTAGCGCACTTGCTACCGCTAAATTTCTGAGTACACAAAACCCGGGATGCAGTGCATATGTTATTGGCGAGTCGGGTTTGCTGAACGCACTTCATGATGTAGGAATTACCATGAATCATGTAAATCCTGACTACGTTATTGTGGGAGAGGGAAGCAATTATAATTACCAATCCATTACGAAGGCAGTTCGGTTGGTAATGTCAGGAGCCAAGCTGATTGGAACCAATTATGATTTGACCGGGCCTTCGGAAGAAGGAATCATTCCCGCATGTCGAGCTTTGGTTGCCCCCATTGAAGCGGCTACTGGGAAAACCGCCTATTATGTTGGAAAGCCCAATCCATTAATGATGCGAACAGGACTGAAAATTTTGGGCGTTCATTCTGAGGACGCCGTCATTATCGGAGACCGGATGGATACAGATATTATCGCTGGCATAGAGAGTGGATTAGATACATGTCTTGTGTTGACCGGTGTTACTTCTTTGGAATCCATGGAACAGTATCCGTATCGTCCGAGAGTAGTATTAAAGAGTGTGGAGGAGATTCCTAAGGAGATTTAGTATATGCCGGAAGGACATATCCAACGTTGTTAAAATATGGGAAAATCTGTATAATTCTTATTAAAGGGGTGCTATCAATAAGAAAGAAAGAATATGTATAGAAAGCGCTTTCAAAAAAAACAAAAGGGATTTACCTTGGTAGAAATTATCGTGGTCCTATTGATTTTGGCCATATTGGCAGCCATGATAATTCCCGCATATACCGGTTTCATTGATCGGGCAAATCATAATTACGATTTGACACAACTTAGGACCCTTGATTATGCCACCCGGTTGTATGCAGTAGAAAAAGGGGTGTCCCTTGATAAAGTTTTTCAAGGACTTGCATCCAATGAAGGAAGGCAACAAACACTTTTAGAAAATGGATGTGTTGACAGTATTTTGGTTCCGAAAACACAGGATTCCTTTTTCTCTTGGAATATTGTCAGAAGGTCCTGGCAGTTAATAGGGAAAACGGGTGAAATATCGTTGACCCCACTTGGAGATAGTTACGATATGATTTTCACCAACATGGCGGACGCCATGATGTCGTATTACAATACTTATGGCAGATGGTCATCCACTTGGGGAGATCAAAGATATACCAACCTTGGTTTGGTTGCAGAAGACTGGAAAACTCCTGTTGAACATATTCATTATAGCCCGGAAGGAGCCTATCTAAAGCTGACTCCTGAGCAGGGCCATAGCATTTTGATTGAAGATGTAGATGGCAATATTATGGAATTGAAAAGCTCCTACAATTGGAGTTTATTCTATAATGTGGAACAAGGAATATGCAGATATCGCTCCAAAGATAGTGGAATCATAGTTAATCTAAACACCTTAAGAACGGTATAGCGGAGGTAAAAAACTTCTGAAGTTCTTATAATTTTGTAGATTTCGGCCATTGCATGTGATAAAATAGCCGAAATTATCTTTTTTTTTGGATGAAGGAGGAATCTATGGAAAACATAATTGAGCAGGTGGTCCATGTTCAGATGCTGGACCAAATCTGGCTCTCTATTTTCCTGGTTATCCCCATGGTGCTGATATCCAGGACTGTGGTAGCGGGAACCAGATATTCACCCATTTTGATTGTTGTCATCTTTGGTTTGGCCATGGGATATATTATGGTAGCAACAGGAGTTGCGGCCCCCGGTCTACCGGAATTTCCGTTGATTGAATTGTTGAGCCGGACCACCACCATTGCTTTGACGGTCACATTTTTTGTGGGGGGGCAGGAGTTACGCAAGATTTTTGGGAACATTATTTTGGATCCGGACGACATGGTGGTTCTATCCCAAGAAGAGACCATCATGGGAACGCACCGAACTCAGCTGATATTTATTCTGCGTTCATTTTTCTTGTTGATTGGGATTGAAGCGGCTTATCGAGCTTTGTTAGGGATATCTGTAGATGCTCTTAGTCCATTTTATCCGTTGATTGCCTATATCGGATTAGTAGGGTCTATCATTTTGATTGACCATAAGGCCACCATCAAAAATAAGCGCCTTTACATCAAGAAGGGTCTTTTGGAAATGGTAGTGGTAGGATTGATTCTCATGGCTTCTTATGAAATCGCTATGGTGATTAAACCGGTCATTGCCTTACCTCAAATATTTTTTGCGATGATTCTTTCTTCCGGGTTGGGGGCAATCTTTTATAAATGGTGCTTTGGTCCTACCATTAGAGCTTTATTATTCGCAGGGATTCCTGTGCTTTTAGCCGGGAATTTTATGGTAGGTGGTTCCCGTATGGCAGACGCTTTCAGTATAAAAGGGATGAACTCCGTACTTCTTTACGGTTTTTCAGGCCAACTTTTTTGGATGTTCGGAGGAATTGCTTTGTTGATGTTTTTTGCGAAAACTACCAATGCCAGAAATCTGGGGCCGGGCATGGCCGGTGCCTTGTCACATTCCGGGTTGACAGGCGCTTGTACCGCCGGGGATTTAGGATCTATAGCGGCTATGCGGGCGCCCATTATGATTAACATTCCTTTTTTCGGGCATATTTTTGTTTTTTCTATTTTGGCCATTAGTGCGGAGCGTGGAGAATTAATGTTAGGACCTTCTTTGGCAATTATTGGGGCTGGAATCATTTTGACACTACTGTCTATTCGAAACTTAAGACGAGCTCAGGGAAAGGATGCGATTGAAGTGAAGGGCCTGATGCAGTTTGCCTTTGGGTGGCAGTTGGTGGCCATGTTTGGCGGATTCATTCTGTTAAGCTTGTTTCATATGCCTATCGAGTATGCGGCTATGGCCAAATCTTCTGCATTGTCTCATTTCGGACTTTTTGCTGCCACACAAGGAGGAATGTTTGGCGCCGAATCGGCCGCTCTGATTCCCTTTATCTTTGCGATGCCTTTCTTAGTGCATCCCTTTGTATTCTTCTTGTTTGGACGAGCGATGGCCCGGGATGGAGAAATGCCAAAAATTCCTGTGTTTATTTTGGCAAGCGTCGGATTGGTAGGAATCGTGTTTTCCTTGTTTTCCATATAATCTGCATCATTTGAAAGGGTTCACAAATGGTGTAAAGTGAACGAGATTAGAGTTTTTTCTAATCTCGTTCTTTCTTTTGTATGGAATAGATGTTCAATTTGTTGTAGAATAAAAATAGGTATATCTAGTTCCATGGCGGAGAGAAGGTATGGAGATAAAAGTTTTTTTGTTTTCTATACAAAGGAGCAAGAAGAAAAAAGGGTTTACCCTTGTGGAAATCATAGTGGTTTTAACTATTGTAGCAATTCTGGCAATGGTGGCAATTCCTGCTATGACCCATTATATTGACTTGTCAAAAGAAAAGTCGGATGTGAGCCAATTGGGGCTATTAAATAGAGCTACTCAAGCATATCGCCTGGAAAACAGAGAACAGGATCCCTTTTCGGAGAGGGATGCAGACTCTACCACATTGATGAATAAATTGGTGTCCGAAAAATTCCTGTCTTCGCCGGTGGTTCCGTTGGTAAGCGGTGCATCTTACCAATGGAGTTTGGCAGAAAATCAGTGGGTTTACTTAAAAGAGGACGGTGTGTATTTATCTCTTTTGTTAAAAGACATAAACTTATCAGACTATATCAAAGAAGGAAGTTGGACTCAAAGTACTAATGGAGTAAAATCCTCTTTTGGTCTTCTTTTTGTTAGTAACTCAAAAGATGAGTATACCTTTACTAGCAAGGCTACCTTAGGCCCGGGTTCATTTTCAAACGGAACAAGTGGAGGCTATGGTATTCTCTTTGAAACCACCTTGAATGAAAACAAAAAAGACACAGGGTACATACTACAGCTTGATAGAGGGTATGCCGCGGGAGAAATTACCATTCGGCCTCGGGAAGCCGGGGTGGAGAAGCCACCAATTTTAAGACTTGGGAACTTTACCAATCCCACAGGGATTCAAAAATATTCATCCATTATTCCTACTTCGAAAACGGACCCCTGGTGGACCGAGCAACATGAAATTACTATAGAAGTTGTTTCATCAAGCGAACCTGGGAAAAAGAATCTCACGGTATACATTGATGGTGAAATGGTCATTGAGTCGTTTTCCATTAATAGCGCTCCATCGGATGGAGAAAAGTTCTCGGGAGTGAGATCTTTTCAGGCAGAAACCACTTACGAGGAGTTTACCATCCGGTAACTGAGGAGAGTTCATTAACAGAGTAAGAGGAACGAGATTGGAGTTTTTCCAACCTCGTTCTTTTCTTTGCCGTCTATGATTTAAGAGAAATTTAGTGTAAAATATATTCAATATAAAGGCAAAGTTATTTTGATAGTATAGTTAAAAGGAGACCCCGGATTGAAATTTGTGGAAGGAAGAGTAACGACTCAATTTAAAGATTATTATCGGGTGCGAGTGGAAAGCCAGGAGCTGTTGGCGGAGATTTCGGGCAAACTTCGCCATCAAGCGGAGCAGAAGTACGAATATCCAGTTGTGGGTGATTATGTTTTCGTAGATCGAAGCAGCGACTCAGAGGGAATGGCGATTATTCATGAAATTCTCCCGCGAAAAAGTCTTTTTTTGCGGAAAGAACCGGGGAAAACCAATCAAGCGCAACCGGTAGCCGCAAATATTGATATTGTATTTATTTGTATGTCGGTCAACCGAGATTTCAATTTAAGACGCTTGGAACGATACCTTTCCATTGCATGGGATAGTGGAGCCAGACCTGTGGTAGTTTTAACCAAGGCGGATTTATCTGAAGACGGGGAGAAAAAAAGATTGGAAGCAGAAAAGGTGGCAGTGGGCGTAGATGTTCTGTTGACATCCTCTCTTCAAGAAGAAGGGTATGAAGCGATTGTTCCTTATTTAGGTCCTGGAATAACCGTGGCATTGATTGGTTCGTCCGGGGTAGGGAAATCTACTTTGATTAATAGACTGTTGGGAGAAGAACATCTGGTTACGGGGGAAATCCGGGAGGATGACCGGGGACGCCATGTGACCACAAGAAGAGAATTGTTTGTTCTTCGGGATGGAGCCAGTATAATTGACACCCCAGGCATGAGAGAGTTGGGTTTGGATCAGGCTGATGTGGGAAAGACCTTTGAGGAGATTGAACAGTTGGCAAAAGAATGCCATTTCTCCGACTGCCAACACCAAAGTGAACCGGGGTGTGCCGTAAGGAAAGCGATTCAGGATGGAAAGCTTGATCCAAAGCGTCTTGATAGCTATCACAAGCTTCAAAAGGAAGCTCAATACGAAGGTTTGGATTCTAGGCAGATTGAGAAAGAAAAACTTCAACGGATGTTTGGGGAGTTTGATGGCGTTAAGAATGCTCGAAATTTTATTAAATCAAAAAATGACCGATATCGATAAATTTTAGAAATGAACATGCGATAATCGAGATGATAGAACCGTTAGTATAGTAACGGAGAAGGATGAGCCTGTGTCTTTCAATCAACCCGTGGATGAACAACTGATACTGAGGATTGCGCAAGATGACATGGATGCTTTTGAAGAATTGTTTGAAAAAACTCAACAAAGCATTTATGCATATGCACTATCCATCCTAAGAAACCCGGAGCAGTCGTTGGATGTATGTCAGGAAGTGTTTCTTAAAGTACGTGCAGGGGCCCATCGGTATCAGCCCATGGGAAAACCATTGGCATGGATGTTTACCATTACGAAAAATGTGGCAATCAGCCATATTCGGGAGGGTAGTCGGTATTCAGCAAGTTCCATAGAAGAGATGGAGGGAGAAATTTCTCTGTCTTATGAAGAAAATGATTTGGATACTATAGTATTGGAGAATGCGTTACTTATCTTAAATGAGGAGGAACGGTCCATTATTTTGCTTCATGCTGTATCGGGATGGACTCATCGTGAGATTGCTTCCGGCTTGGGCTTGCCATTATCTACAGTATTGTCCAAGTATCACCGAGGGCTGAAAAAGTTAAAAAAACATTTGCAAAAGCAAGGGGTAGAGAATGAAGAATAGGGATTTGGAAAAATCCATATGCAATGCAATTGGAAAAATGCCGATGCCGGATGTGAAAGGCTTGGCTGTTTTGCCTGTGGAAAAATTCTCCGATTTCTATGAGTGGATTCAGGAACCGAAGAAGGAAACGGAAAAACGGAGTATGAAATGGTTGACTGCCGTTGTCACCATGGCCGTTATGATTTTTTGCTTCACAGGGATTTATGTGCAACAGCAAACTCCGGTGGCTACCGTGGCTTTGGATGTGAACCCCAGTATAGAACTCACGATCAATAAGCAGGAAAAAGTTTTAGAAGCGAAAGGGTTTAACGAGGAAGCTCGAATTATGTTGGCAGGGTTGGAATATAAAAGGAAACCACTTCATCAAGTGGTCCGGGCTTTAGTTGGTGCTATGGTGCAAGAAGGGTATTTGAGTCAAGAGAAAAATACATTGATGATATCAGTAGAAAGCAAGAATTTGAAGCAAGCAGAAGGCATTCGAGATGTGGTTCAAGATCAGGTTTTGCAGCAAATTGCGGAAGAAAAAATAGAGGGAGAAGTCATTGCTCAGGCATTTATACAGAATAAAGACAGCAGATTCAAGGCAGAGGAATTGGGGATCTCTGTAGGGAAGATGCACTTGATTGAAAAAATCATGGAAAACAAAAAAGTTGTTTCAATCGAAGGGCTGGAAAAAAAATCGATACGCGAACTGGCTCGAGAGCTTACTAAAGGTGAAGAAGAGGCGGTAGAGCCCCAAGACAAACCCGGGCCACCGGTAGAACCTCCCGGTCAAACTGTAGAGAAACCCGGGCCACCGGTAGAACCTCCCGGTCAAAATGGAGATAAACCAGGGCCACCGGTAGAACCTCCCGGTCAAAATGGAGATAAACCAGGGCCACCGGTAGAACCTCCCGGTCAAAATGGAGATAAACCAGGGCCACCGGTAGAACCTCCCGGTCAAACTGTAGATAAACCAGGGCCACCGGTAGAACCTCCCGGTCAAACTGTAGATAAACCAGGGCCACCGGTAGAACCTCCCGGTCAAACAAAAGAAAAAAATGGCCCACCTGCTACGGGCCCCAGCAACAATCCAAGTAAAGAAAATAAGAAACCCAATGGTTAAAAAATGTCAATTTCATGCAATAAAACCCCTTTTTACCGCGTTATGGTAGTATAAGGGGTTTTAAATTATAATTCAACGCAGAATCTCTGTGAAAAAGGAGGTAAGACGGTGACGGATAGAAGATGGCGACAGTCCACTTTGATTATAAGTGGCATAACCGCAGCTGCAGTGCTGTTCATTGTTATTTTATGGGGGACGCCTATGGCAGCGTAGCGAGTACTGTGCAAATACGAGACCTTCACTCGTAAGCATATACTATATTAAAGAGCATCGGCAGTTAGCCACCCTGGCTGTCCGGTGTTCTTTAATTTACTATGAAGAGATAAAAAACTGCAAGAGAGCCTGTCAATTAGGAAGTTTTCGGAGGTAAAATGATGGGAAGAGTTGTTGACATATGACATAAAACCTGTCAAAATGAAATACAGAAAAAATCATTTAGGTAGGAGGATTGTTATGAAAACCACAGATTTGCTGGTCATTGGAGGAAGCGCGGGAGGGATTTTAGCCGCTACCATGGCCAAGAAGGCGTATGGAGATGTGCTAAAAAAGGTTACGGTAATTCGTGAAACGGAAACCGTGATGGTTCCGTGTGGAATTCCATACATTTTTGGCACGCTCTACGAAACCCATAAGAACATCATTCCGGATAAACCAATCCATGATGCAAACATTGAACTGTTAATTGACAGTGCCGTTAAGATTAATCGAAATGAAAAAACGGTGGAGACCATTAAGAGTGGCACAATTCAGTACAAAAAACTCATTATTGCAACAGGATCTTTGCCGGTAATTCCTTCTTTTATTCTCGGGTATGATTTAGAGAACATTTATCCGGTGTACAAAAAAGAGGAATATTTAGGAATGGTATTAGAAAAGGTAAGAGAAGCTGAAAATGTTGCAGTTATTGGAGGAGGATTTATTGGTGTTGAATTTGCAGAGCAGATCCGCATGCTTGGGAAAAATGTGACCCTAGTAGAAATGGCGGGTTCTTGTTTATGGCAAGCCTTTGACAAAGAGTATACGGATGATGTGGAAAACCTACTTTCCATAAATGGTGTAAAAGTTCTAACTAATACAAAAGTCAATCGTTTTCTGGGAGAATCCAAAGTAGAGGGTTTGGAACTGGCAGATGGTTCGAAGATAAAGGCAGACTTGGTGATATTAGGCTTGGGAGTTGTTCCAAATGGAACTCTAGGCAAAGAAGCCGGATTGGAAGTAAATGTAAAGGGAGCCATCAAAGTGGATCAGTATACAAGGACCAATGATCCGGATATTTTTGCTGTTGGAGACTGTGCAGAAAAAAACTGCTTCTTTACAGGAAAGGATGTACCGGTTTTATTGGCGTCTACGGCTGCTATGGAAGCCAAAATAGCCGGAAGTAATGTGGTGCAACTTCGTTTGGTTCGAGCAAATAAAGGAACCATTAGCGCTTTTTCAACAAAGGTCTTTGGGAAAACTTTTGCCGCTGCAGGGTTAACAGAAGAAAAAGCCAAACAAGAAGGGTTCACAGTAATGATTGGAGAACATAAAACCATGGATCGTCACCCGGGGTGTCTGCCAGATGCCATGGAGACTTCAATTAAGCTAATGTTTTCCAGGTGTTCGGGAGTGCTTTTGGGTGCGCAGATATCTGGAGGTACGGGTGTTGCAGAGATGATTAATATTCTGAGCTTGGCGATACAAAAGGATATTACGGCCACGGAGCTCAATACATTCCAAACATCAACTCATCCTTTGGTTACATCTTCTCCCATTGCATATCCGATAAATGCTGCGGCTATGAATGCAGTGGCTCAAAATTGCAGTGTGTTGAATGAAGGATTGGAAATCTAATCAATAAGGTGCATAGTATGGATTGTGGGGAGTCTTGAATAGGGGCTCCTCATTTTGTTTTGTTGTTTTTCTTGGGTTTGGCAGATATAATGAAGGAAAAATTGAAGAAACTTGAATGATAGATAGGCTTCTGATTTGTCAAAGGCCGGAGGAAAAAGTTTGACCTCTTCTTTGGAAGTTTCTAGGAGATAGAGTGAAACCGCGAGAATTCATAGTGGGATCCAAAATTTTGCTTGATGAAAAATTTTGAGACAGGTTCAGGTGTATTTGTATATAGCAATATGGTAAAATCATTAGATAGTCAAAAAAAGCAATTAACTAATACAAATGGAGTTTTTTGAATATAATGGCAATGATAAAAAATGATGGGAAAGACAAAAGCAGTAATTACCGCTGGGTGCTAGTCTTGGCGGGTTTTTTATCGATGGCCTTTTTTTATGGAATTGTAATCAATTGTCAAGGCCAGTTAATTAACCCTATGGCGGAAGAGCAAGGATATAACCGTATGGTGATGGCTTCAATATTTGCTCTAATCAATGGGGGAATGGTCATATCGTCTCCAATCTTAGCCCGTCTTTCCGGTCGATATGGTCCTGAAAAAATATTAGTAAGTTGTTCTGGCATTATTTCATTGGCTATGATCTGGTTTTCAATCACCCGGATGTTGCCTTTTTTTTATGTGAGTGCGCTATTTATTGGGATGGCATTTGTAGGAGTAACAACTTTACTTCTTCCAATTCTAGTAAACTTATGGTTTGATTCAAATAATAGAGGGTTTGCTTTAAGCTTGGCTTTTATGGGCAGTGGAATAGGTGGTTTGCTTTTAAATCCTGTTTTTGCTACCATGTTGAAAAACTTGACTTGGAGATGGGTGTATGGGATATGGGGTATTTTCTTTCTCGGAGTTTTTACACCTTTTTTGTTCGTTGTGATTTATTATCTTCCATGTAAGAGGGGGTATCATTATCTTATAATAGACACTGAAGAGACACCTTCCCAAGAAAACAAGGTCCTGAATTTCCAAGGAAGGAATTATCGGTTCGTTATCGGAAGTATTTGTGCGGCGGCTTTTCTGATTACGGGAATAGGTACATCAGTATTGATGCATGGCACCAGTCATTTAGTATCGCTTGGACAAACGCCGGGAGAAGCCTCTAAGGTAATTGGTTTATTCCTCGGTGTGTTGGCTTTCTCTAAACTTCTAGTGGGAAAATCTTGTGATATGCTTGGCTGCAAGAAAACGCTGATGATTTTTTTGGTGTTGGCCTCCCTGGGAACCTTTTCCTTTTGGGCTTGTAGTATTATTTCAATTGGCTGCGTGCTTTTTATTGTATTTTTCGGACTGGGGGGAGCCGCTATGACCGTATGTCCGCCCTTGGTGGTAAGAGAAATATTCTCGCATCAACGATACTCAAAGGAATTGGGGAAAGTAATGGCCTTTGTAGGATTGGGGAACATGATGATTCCTTTTTTGGGAGGTGCAATTTTTGATTATACAGGAAGTTATAACCTCTTTTGGTTGGGTTGTTCGTCGGTATTTTTTGTTGCGATTGCATTATTTATATTTGGATTTCACAAGGCCAATTCAGGTGTTTAAATAAAGAAAAAAATTTCTAAACAGGAAGGAGAAAGAATTCATTATGATGAATCAAGAAGAAAGGGTGTTTCGCCTAGGCCCTATTCGACCGCCTAGCGAAGCGAACAGCCTTCTTTTACAGGTAACAAGCGGGTGTACATGGAATAAGTGCAAGTTTTGTCAGCTTTACAAAAATCACCCATTCCGGGCCTTCAGCGTAGAAAGTATAAAAAAAGATATTGATTGTATGTATTTCTATGCACAAATTGCTACTAAATATCTAAAAGCGGGAAACACATTTCGCAGTTATGGCAGTTTTGATGAATGTACGACCATGTCTCATGCAGAACTCAACTGTTTTTATATGATTTTTAATTGGTTGTCTCATGGAGGAGAAAATGTTTTTCTTCAAGATGGGAATTCCTTGGCTTTGAAACCGGAACGATTGGAAGAAGTGCTGATATATTTACGAAAAACATTTCCACAAGTAAAAAGGGTGACTTCCTATGCAAGGGCGGAAACGCTATCTCGCATAACGGATAATCAGTTTCGTGCATTGAAAGAAGCCGGGTTGGACCGAATCCATTCCGGCTATGAGAGTGGGTCGGACAAGGTGCTTGAATTCATTAACAAAGGAGTAACCAGCGAGCAGCAAATCCATGGAGGACAGCGAGTGAAGTCTGCAGGCATTCAGCTATCCTTGTATTTTATGCCGGGGGTAGGAGGGAAAAGCCTTTCTTTGGAAAATGCCCAAGGCACGGCAACTGTGATTCGTCAAGTGAATCCTGATTATGTTCGGATAAGAACAGCGGCCATTGTTCGAGGCTCGGAATTGTGGGAAGAATATTCTAAAGGCGAGTTTCTTCTATGTGGTGATGATGATAAGATAGAAGAGTTGAAAACAATTATAGAGAACACAGAATCCTGTTCGGGGGAACTTGTTTGCGGAGATCACATTCTTAATTTATTGCCGCAAGTAAATGGGAAACTGGATGAAGATCGTCAATATATGTTAGGGCTGATTGATGAATATCAACAGTTGAGTCTGTTCAACAAAAGGCTATACCAGTATTTTCGCAGAATGGGAAGGGTTTCTTGCCCCAAAGACCTGGAATTAATTTCCGCCAGAGAAAGAAAAGAAGCGGAAGAAGTTTGTCGAAGCTATGAAAGCCCAGAAGAATGGGATGCTCAAACCAACCTTTGGATGCATCGTTTTATTTAGTCTTGGCAAAACCTTTTGATGTAGCTACATCAGGATTGGGAAGAATTGAGAGGGAGCGATGGCTAAATGGAAACAGGAAAACAAGGTTTCTAAAAACATGGTAAGGTAGGTATTAGTATGAAAGCATTAATACTAGATGGTTCTTCCCCTGGGGATTTATCTGCAGAGGCTATCAAGAAAATAGTTGTTCATGAATTAAAGAAAAAAGGGGAACAGGTTAAGTTGATGGAGCTCCATCAACTTAACCTGCATACCTGTAGGGGAGGGTTTTTTTGTTGGATTCGAACTCCTGGAATTTGTGATATCGCTGATGACAACCGAAAAATTGCTCAAGAGGCAGCCAATTGTGATCGAGTGGTTTTTCTTTCTCCAATTCTTTTTGGCGGATATTCACCGGTATTGAAAGTAGCCCTGGACCACTTGATTCAAAATATTTCTCCTGATTTCATCCGATATCATGGAGAAACTCATCATAAAAAAAGATATGCTCGTTATCCGGATTTGACAGTGATGGGGTGGTTGCCGGAGGAAAAGCAGAGAGAGGAAGAGGTTTTTCGACACTTGGTGTGGAGAAATGGTTTGAATTTCCATTCACAAGAGACTCAAAATTTAATTTTTCGGGAAAGTGAAACGGAAGAAGAATGGAAAATATCTATAGAACGGTGGGCTGCTGGATCTTTGGAATTTCGTTTGAAAGAACCTATATTGTATCCAAACTCGGGTTTGAACATGGAGAGACCGAAAGGAAATATTGAAAAAGCCGCATTTTTTGTGGGAAGCCCCCGAGGGAATAGAAGTACTTCTTTTCGTCTTGTTGAATACATTATGAATAGAATGACACAGCGGAGCATAGATACGGAAGTTGTTTTCATTAATCGTGTTTCAAGAAAAACCCCGGAATGGCGGGCTATGATAAAAAGATTGTGTAACAAAGATTTGGTTTTTTTGGCCTTTCCACTTTATATCGACACTTTTCCGTCAAAAATGATTGATTTTTTGGTGGAATGGGAGGATGAATTGAAGACGAGGGAAGAGAAACCCAAGTTGGCAACCATTGTCAATTGCGGATATCCTGAGGCTTCCCACTGTGAAAATGTTGTAGAATCTTGCGCCTTGTTTGCAGAAAAAACAAAACTTCTATTTTTTGGTGGCCTGGTATTACCTGGGGGCAGAGGTATTGGTAAGAATCCTATCAAAGAAGGAGATGGAAAAACTGCAACTATTTGGAGAGCTTTAAATTTGGCCACGGAGGAATTAATGCAAGGGAAACCCTTTTCGATTCAGACTAAAAGCATGCTAGGGAAACCCGCAATGCCGTCATTAATTTATCGGTGGGGCGGGCACAGAATGTGGAGAAAAGCAGCAAAAAAATTCGAGCAGAAAAAGCGAATGGATGCTCGACCTTATCTTCAGAGAGAAAAGGAAAATAATTAGGAAAAAGCCTTTACTTATTTTTCTTATTGGGATAATATGAAAGCGAGAGAGTTTCTGACAAATGCCCAGAACAAAGTAGTCGTTGCATCCTTTATAGGAAGGAAGGCTTTGTTGTGGTAGTTCTTGGTGGTGGAAATATAGATAGAGGTACCCCAAAACGGAAGGATGATTCCTTTTGAAAGGGGTTTTTTTGTGCTAAATTTTCATATGAACAATGACAACAAGGTGCATTGTCGGGGAAGCGAGGAAAATGGGTATGAGAATCATGATTATGGATGGATCCGACCCCAAAGACCCTATGGCCAATAGCGTGGGCAAAAAATTGATGGACACCTTGCGGCAGCGGGGAGATGATGTGATGTATTTTAAGTTGGCGGATTTAAAGGCGCCTGATGAAGGAGAAAGAGTAGGGGATCTTTTTTCTTTGGTGAAAGCTCCTCGTGTTTTTGAAATGAATCAATGTCGAAGGATGTTGGCACAGGAGTTAGAAAATTGTGATCGATTGATTCTAATGACTCCTCTGGAATACGAAGGATATTCATGTGCTCTTCGGATTAGCCAAGATCAGCGCTTGCAGCACTTGACTCAATACTTTGACCGAATTAATCAGAAGTCTTTGGGACGGCGGGGAACGGACAAAGAGCCGAGTTTAACTGTTCTGGGTTGGATCGACGGCCCGGAACCAAAGGTGGAGGCTTCTCACCGTTTGACTATTTCTAGAAACATGTTGCGTTTCAAGGCTCTTGATCATAATTGCAGCGTATTTTATAGCAACCAAAGTTCTGAAAAAATAGAAAAAAAAGTGAGAGAGGTGCTACAGGAAGCAGAAAAACCTCTATGGAACTAAAGGTGGAATATTTTTAAACGGGAGCCCAATAGGGGTCCCGGTTTTTTTTCGAAATGGGAGATATGTTTTTTCCCGAAAGGGGAGATAATGTTTGCGTAACTTTTTATTTTGGGATAATATATTTGTAATTGCAGGTTGTGTATGGGTATAGGGAAGAACAGTGAATCAAGAAGGAAAAAAAGAACGCCTTAAAATATTGTTGGCTACAGAGTGGTACTACCCCTTAGTAAATGGGGTGGTTATTTCTGTTGCGAATCTAAGCCGAGCACTGAGAGAGCGGGGGCATGATGTAAGGATTATGACTCTTTCTCCCCGGTTCTTTCCTTTGCATAAAGACAATATATATTACATTGGGTCAGTTAAAGCAGAGCGCCTATATCCTGGCGGGAGGGCATCTTTCCCTGCATATTTTCCCCATTATGAAGAGTTGACATTGTGGTCTCCCGATGTGGTGCATACCCACGCAGAATTTACGACCTTTTTTTTAGCACGCAGACTGGCGGCTACCCATGACATCCCTCAGATACACACTTACCATACTATGTATGAGGATTACACCCATTACTTTACCTCCCGGCCGGAAGTGGGCCGGAAGACCATCGAATTTCTGTCCAGAAAGTTGCTTCATGACATGGACAGAGTGATTGTGCCCACAGAAAAAGTGAAAAAAGTACTTGAGGGGTACGGGATTGCCACCCCAATGGAAGTGGTGCCTACGGGGATTGATTTACTTCGATTTACCACAAAGCCAGATGAAGAAAGGCTAATGGAGCTTCGGAAACAGTGGGAGATTACCCCGGAAACAAAAGTTCTCCTTTATGTGGGCAGGATGGCGAAGGAGAAGAACATTGATGAATTGATAAAATATTTTTCCAAAATTCATGAACGAAACTGGGTGCTCCTCCTTGTTGGAGATGGTCCTTACCGTACGGAATTAGTGAATTTGGTGAATCAAATGGGACTTCAAAATCGCATTCGATTTACCGGAATGGTACCGCCTGAACAGGTGGCAGCATATTACCATATGGGGCATGTTTTTGTGAACAGTTCCACCAGTGAAACACAAGGATTGACTTATGTGGAGGCGTTGGCTGCGGGGTTGCCTTGCGTATGTCGTAGGGATCCACTTATGGAAGATTTGGTTGTGAATGGGGTGACGGGATTTGATTTTGAAGATTTTCAAAAATTTGATAGCAGTTTGAAGCGGCTGCTCAGCTCAGACAGGGAGAGAGAAGTCTTGTCTCAGAATGCGAAAGATAAGGCCGCAGGATATTCTATAGATCGATTTGGTGAACGGATGGAACAGGTGTATAGAACGGTTATGGCAGAACATGGTTTGGGGAAAGAAAAGAAGAGGCGGTTGTTGATTCCTGTGCATCGCAAATTGCCGCCATGGCCTTCCTTAATCAAAAATCCTTATAAATCCAATTCGAAGATACTTTGAGAAGCATGTTGTGCCATGAATCCAGAGAGTGTGGAATAAATCAAAGGCATTCCACTTCCTTGCTTTCCCAAATCCCTCGCTTTGGCCGCTGTATTTTCAGCCAGTTCAATAATGGCGGGAGAGAGTTCTACCAACATGTTGTAAAGGTTATGCAGAGGCTCCGTGTTTCCTTGCTCCGCCGAAATAGAAAGGGGTCCCAGGAACTCTTTGATTTTTGGAAGAGGCAAGGTGGTCTTTAAGACTTGAAGCAAAAATAGTAGCATGAGGTGCTCTTTGGAGTACTTCTTTTTTTTTGGTGGAAACAGGATTCGATCCTTCGTATAGTTGTTGATCATGGTTTTCGTGAGAGGTTTTTCCGGAGCATAGCGTGACATATAGGTAATAACTTGATCCATATAGAAACCAATATCCGGGATTTCCTTTTCGGTAGGGAATGGGAATATTTGTTGATTCACAAGGCGCTCCTTTCTAGGCAAATGGAAGGTAGTGACAACACAGTTTATTATACTACGTATTATAATATTAATATGAGAAAACTTCAAATTCAATATTGAATTTTGGTGAGCTTATGATAAAATGTTAATATAACAATACATAGTTATGAAAACTAGATTATTTGAGGAGGCCATATGACACGGAAATTACGAGAGCCCATCAATGCTATTACCCATTTATCCGGTGCAGTATTCTTTTTTTTAGGTACGATAGTAATGCTGGCATACCAATTAGTTCACGAATCGTCTCTTCTCAAAGTGACAGGGGGCCTTGTTTTTGGGACAAGCTTAGTGCTTCTTTATTTGGCAAGTGGCATTTATCATAGCTACGATGGGAGAGAGCAGGTTATCAAGGTGTTGAAAAAGTTAGATCATAGTATGATTTATGTATTGATAGCAGGAAGCTACACGCCTATGTGCCTTCAGGTGTTGGATGGCAGTAAAAGGATTGTTATTTTGACCATTATTTGGGGTATTGTTATAGTAGGTGTTCTTACCAAGGTGTTTGTCCAAGGGATTCCACGACCAGTATACACGCTTTTTTATTTGTTGATGGGCTGGATGGTGGTTTTTTTTATAAAGGATGTGTATGAAGGGCTTCCCTTGGGTGGATTTTCGTTGTTAGCTTTGGGAGGTGTGTTGTACACTACTGGAGGGATAATTTATATGGTTAAGAAACCGAATTTGGGATTGGAATTCGGGTTTCACGAATTGTTCCATGTATTCATTCTTGCCGGTAGTTTCAGTCACTATTTGATGATCTTTTTATATCTGAGTTAACAGAAGCCTCCTTTAAAGGCCTTGACAGAATGAGAAAACATGTCAAAATAGTGAGAAAGATAGGAAAGTGGCTGGAAAGGAGGGACATATGACCATATATGATTTTACGGCAATGGACAGTCGAGGCCAAGAGGTGACGATGGATCGATACCAGGGGAAAGTGTTGCTTGTCGTGAATACGGATCGGGGATGTGGATTTGCCCCTCAGTACGGGGAACTACAGTCTTTATATGAAAAGTATCAGAACCAAGGTTTGGAAATCTTGGATTTTCCATGCAATCAGTTTTTAAATGAGGATTTGGGTTCTTCCCAGGAGAACGCAACCATCATAAAAGAAAAGTATGGCACAACATTTACTACCTTTGCGCAGGTGGCAGTGAATGGCAAAGAAGCCCATCCTCTATATGAATTTTTGCGGGAAAATTCCCCGGAGGGGCCTGTACCCAGGCTAAAATGGAATTTTAATAAATTTTTGGTGAGCAGAAATGGAATGATACTGGGGCGATTTGCTGCCGCTGTTCATCCTGCTGATCTGGAAAAGGAGTTAGAAAAAGCTTTGACTTCTGAGGAGGAATGATGATTAGAGATATTCCTTACCGAAAACAACGAATCATTGAAGCGGCCATCGAGGTTTTGAAAGAAAACCCGGTGGAAAGAGCCACCGTTCGGAAAATTGCACAGCAAGCTGGATTAACCACAGGTGCCATATATCATCATTATAAAAATAAAGATGAACTGCTTTTTGATGTAATCACTCGTTCACTTCAATTCACCCATCATTTAACGGATGCCACAAAAAACCAAGAGAGAAAGACGGGAGAAGAGCTTCTTCAGGAAATTATACGAGAGGTGGAAAAGAGATTCTCCAAGGTGGAAGAACAGCGCCTGTTCTTGATTCTGCTAAATGATGCCATCGCTCAAGAAACGGCCATAAGAGACAAGTACGCCGAGAATTATAGGGAGATTATTGCAAATGCTTATCTTTTGTTGGGAGAGTCTTTGGGAATATATAACTCAGAAAAGGGGCGAGCGGTTGCAGGCATTTTAATAGCTGCTCTGGATGGGATGGCCATCCAACAGTCTTTGAATGTACTTCCGGAAGAACGACAAAAAATGGTAGAGACATTTGTGGACTTTTTTTTGAAGAGTATTCCCATTTACCTGAATTCTGATGGAGAAGATGGGATAATTTAGAAAAAAGGATAATGAAAGGAGAAGGTCTTCGTATGGGATTGTTGGATAAGAGAGGAAAAAAGCTGTTGCAGCCCATTTGCGATGTTGATTTAGAAAAATATTCTGGGACTTGGTTTGAAATTGCCAGGTATCCTCATCCTTTTGAAAAGGGGATGGAGCAGGTTACCGCCACCTATAAAAAGAAACGAAATGGGAAGATTCGAGTGATTAACAGTGGTGTTAAAAAGGGAGTATTTAAAAAAGCAAAAGCTATGGCATGGGTTCCGGACCCGGAGTGCACCGGAAGGCTGATGGTCCGTTTTTTCTTCCCCTTTAAGAGCGAATACAACATCGTTCTTTTGGATAAGGAATACTATCAGTATGCAGTGGTCACAGGAAAGAATAGGAAATATTTTTGGATACTTAACCGGACACCGCAGATGGAAACATCCCTTTACAACAGGTTGGTGGAAGAGGCGGTTTCGATGGGCTTTCGAAAAAGAAAAATCGAAAAGGTTCATCAAAGCGAAGAGAGGTAATGAAAGATCGTGGAAGATTTCGGGAACCATAAAATTCATGGACACCATCACTATCATTCTTCGGGAGGCCACAATTTGCGAGTTGCCTTCTTTTTGAATGCCTCATTTACGATCATCGAATTAATTGGGGGAATCCTCACCAATAGTATGGCCATTTTGTCAGACGCGCTTCATGACCTGGGAGATTCTCTCTCCCTGGGTGTGGCCTGGTATTTAGAAAAAATATCTAAGAAGGGCCCGGATCAAAGATTTTCTTTTGGCTATGGCCGGTTTTCTTTGCTGGGGGCTTTGCTGACCAGCATGGTATTAATTATTGGAGCCGTGGTGATTCTTATGAATGTCATTCCTCGAATTATGGCCCCTCAACCCGTCCATGCGGAAGGAATGTTGGGATTGGCCATTCTTGGGATTGTGGTAAATGGTCTTGCCGCCTTGCGATTACGAAAAAGTCATTCTTTCAACGAAAAAATGGCAGCCTGGCACCTTTTGGAGGATGTCTTGGGGTGGGTGGCCGTTTTTGTGGTAAGCATTGTACTTATGTTTTATAATGTTCCGATTTTGGACCCATTGCTTTCCTTGGGAATTACCTTTTATGTGCTTTATAATGTGATAAAAAATCTAAAAAAAATCTTTCGTGTTCTTCTTCAAGAAGTACCTGCTCACTTGTCGATGGAGCAGTTGGAAAAAGAGTTGGAATCTATTCCGGGAGTGGTTCGAGTGTACCATACCCATTTATGGTCATTGGAAGGCACCCGGAATTTTTTAAGTACCCATTTGGTGATAAAAGGGATCATGTTAAAAGAAGAAGTAATTCAAGTGAAAAAAGAAGCTTTGGATAGAATGGGGCGTTATGGTATTGACCATGTGACTTTGCAAATCGATTATCCTGAGGAGGAAAACGAATTTCATTGCTACTAGATGGAAGCGCTAATGGGAGAATAGAAAAGGAGCCAGAGCGAAATATTGAATGTGAGAGAGTTTCAAGAGGACTTGATGAGTTGGTACAAGAAGGAGGCGAGAGATCTTCCCTGGCGAAGAGAACCGTCTCCTTATGGCATTTGGGTATCAGAGATGATGCTTCAACAGACACGGGTAGAAACGGTAATTCCCTACTATCAACGGTTTATGGAAATTTATCCAGATGTTTCTTCCTTGGCGAATGCCTCGGAAGAGCAACTCCTTAAAATATGGCAAGGTTTGGGATACTATGCCAGGGCTCGAAATTTAAAAAATGGAGCCCAAGTTGTGATGGAGCATTATGGGGGACGATTGCCCGAAGAAAGAGAAGAGTTGCTGAAGATTCCGGGAATCGGTCCCTATGTATCGGCGGCAATTGCCTCTATGGCATTTCAAAAGAAAGAAGCCTCTTTGGACGGAAATCTTTACCGGGTTTTGTCCCGGGTGTCTCTTTGGGAGAAAGACATCAATCAAGTGCATTCAAAGCGGGCGTTGGGATTGGTGGCACAGGAGATGATGCCCCAAGAACGCCCCGGAGACTTCAACCAAGCATTGATGGACCTAGGTGCTGCCGTATGTTTGGCCAATAGGGTTCCTTTGTGTGAAAAGTGCCCCATAATCCGCCATTGCAAAGCCCACAGCCAGGGAAAAACAGACTGCATTCCTGTAAAAACAAAAAAGAAGCCCCGAAAAATATTGTATAAAACAGTATTTCTTATTCAATTTGAAAATCAAGTGATTCTTGTGAAACGGCCCGACAAAGGGTTGCTGGCGGGTCTTTGGGAATTCCCCAATGTGGAAGGGCATCTTTCCAAGAAAGGTGCTATGAAATTTTTGAAAGAAGGGGGCATCTTAACGGAAAGCACTGAAGAGACATGCCCTGATGAAATCCTGGAAGAAATAACATTTTCCAAACACATTTTCAGTCATCAGGAATGGCACATGATAGGATATCAGGTCACTTCAAGTGAACAACACCCCTTTACAGGGAAAGAACCCTATTTGAATTGGCAATGGGTAAAAGTAGAAGCGTTGGTGCACTCTTATTCCATCCCTTCTGCTTTTCGAGATTACATGGAGATTGTTGAGGGTAAGAATATATAATACTTTGTTCGTTGACTCGAGAAATGAATTTGAGAATAGGGGTTCTTACTGTGGGAGGATGGAAGAAAATTCTCCGAAGGGAAGCAGGGAGGAACGGGACATGAAAATAAGACCAAGTTATGAAGACAGTAGATACGGAGAAATTTATTTAGCTGGCGGATGCTTTTGGGGCACACAAGCGTATTTAAATCGGATTATGGGAGTCGTTTATACGGATGTGGGCTATGCCAATGGAGAAAGCGATAAAACAGACTATTATTCCATTGGGAAAACCGGTCATGCGGAGGCTGTGTATGTGGTTTATGATCCCCATAAACTGCCTTTAGAGGAATTGTTGGGATATTATTTTGGTATCATTGATCCTACCAGTTTGAACCGGCAAGGGAACGATGGGGGGGCTCAGTATCGAACGGGGATTTACTATGTCCAGAAAGAGCATCTTTTGACGATAGGAAAAGCGGTAGCGGCGGAGCAAGAAAACTGGGACGCTCCAATGGTTGTTGAGGTAGAGCCTCTTATCAACTATGTGTTGGCAGAGGAATACCATCAGGATTATCTTGATAAAAATCCATCGGGGTATTGTCATGTAAACTTATCCGACATACCAAGAGAAAAACCTATAATCAATCCAAGGGATTATCCGAAGCCCTCTGCGGAAACACTGCGAAAAGAATTAACCGAAGAGCAGTTTCTGATTACACAAAAAAATGGCACAGAACCACCCTTTGAAAACCTGTACTGGGAAAATAAAGAAGAGGGTCTTTATGTGGATGTGGTCACGGGGGAACCACTGTTTTTGTCTTTGGACAAATACGATTCCGGTACTGGTTGGCCTTCCTTTGTGAAGCCCATTGATTGGGATGTGGTAACCTATCATAAAGACCAAAGTGTAGGTGGGATACGCATTGAAGTGAGAAGCAGAACTGGAGATTCTCATTTGGGGCACTTGTTTCAGGATGGGCCAAGCTCTGAAGGAGGACTTCGATTTTGTATGAATAGCGGGTCACTGCGATTTGTCTCACTTGATTTCATGGAGGAGATGGGATATGGAGAATTTTTGGTGTATTTTTATTGAACGTGTAGGTAATGACTCCCGGTGGAGAAACTGCTATTGACATTTCAGCCTTTTAGACTTACTATTATATTATAACGGTTATAATAGTTATACGGAAAGGAAATACAAATGCTAGATTCTTATGAAAAGATTCGGGAACAACTTATGGAACATGAGGTGAAGCCTTCCTATAATCGGATAAAAATTCTGGAGTATTTGATGAAGAACCGTGATCATCCTACGGCAGATGACATTTATGTGGAATTGAAAAAAGAGCTTCCTACTTTATCCAAGGCGACGGTATATAATTCCATTAATGCTTTTACACACGCCGGTTTGGTGAAGGTGTTGAATATGGAGGGGAACGAATCCAGATACGACCCGGTGACTTCCACCCATGGTCATTTTCATTGTGAGCAATGTGGGTCGTATTATGACTTTAAGATTTCCGTAGAAAATTTACGTTCTGATGATTTGGCAGGATTTGCCATTAAAGAAACCGACGTTTACCTTCGGGGCATTTGTAAAAAATGTCTGGGAGGAAGTAAATAAAAACGATATCAAGAGAATGAAGGAGGATTAAAAATGAAAAAGTTTGTATGCAATCTATGTGGGTACGTTTATGATGAAGCAGCTGGGGATCCGGACAATGGCGTAGCTGCCGGGACCAAATGGGAAGATGTTCCGGAAGATTGGGTTTGTCCTCTGTGTGGAGCTCCGAAAGAGGAATTTTCTGAAGAGTAAAAGAAGTTGGTTATATGGAAAATTTGGAGAGGAAATATAGAATGAGTGAGAAGACATTAGACAATTTAATGGCAGCTTTTGCAGGAGAATCTCAAGCGAATCGAAAATACTTGGCGTATGCAAAGAAGGCGGAAACAGAAGGGAAATACAATGCTGCTAAGTTGTTTCGCGCTGCAGCCGATGCGGAGACACTTCATGCATTAAAGGAATTTGATGTGGCAGGGAAGATTAAGTCCACGAAAGAGAATTTAATGGATGGAATCGCAGGAGAAACATATGAATATAAGGAAATGTATCCTCCTTTCATAGAACAGGCCGAGAAAGATGGGAACAAAGGGGCAGCCACCGTCTTTACACACGCCATGAAAGCAGAAAAAGTGCATGCAAGGCTTTATCAGGAAGCGTTGGACAGTTTGGATGATACGGAAGAGAAGCACTATTATTTATGCCCCGTCTGTGGGAATATAGAAACTGCGCCAACAGATCAATGCGGCATTTGTGGAGTGGCCGGAGCAAAATTTATTGAATATTAGAATTTGCGTAACCCCCTCGTCTGAGGGGGTTTTTCGTGGGTATGAATCAAATGAATTTTTACGAACTGAGATAATTTCGATGTAAAATTTTTGAATTGTGATATAATTTGGAAGTAGGTACCAAAGGAGAAGGATATGCAAATTCATCTTTCGGAAGCTTTCAAGGATTATATATCAGCTCAAGGGGCTAATTCCATTGTGGTAAGCACATCTACTCCGCGGGGAGGCTTTCGTGGGGAGAGTACCATTGACATCCAAATAGGAGAGCCAGAGGAGCACTTGGACGAATACAGCATATTTTGTGCTGAGGGCATTACCTTTTATGTTACGCAAAAAATAAAGATTTATTCAAATATTTCCTTTGACTATAATGTGTCTTCGGGAGGTGAACCATTTGAGATGTCCGGGTATGAAATCATTCCTTCCTAGTGGAACGGGAATAATGGGCCGAAAGGCCTTTTTTTATTTGGGCAAGTATATTGACATATGTCGTAAAAGGCGTATACTAAAGTTGTAAATGGCATATGTCGGTAACATAAAAAGGGAGGAGGTGGCTTGATGCCAGGTAGAGACGGAACAGGGCCTACAGGTAAAGGCACTGGGAGGATGGGAGGCCAGAAACAGGGTGGCCCCTCCGGAAATTGCATTTGCCCTCAATGCAGGACGAAAACTATTCATGAAAGAGGAGTGCCTTGTACAGAAAGAAAGTGTCCGAATTGTGGCACGCTAATGATAAGACAATAAGGAAAGCATAGAAAGGAGCGTTTATTATGCCAGGTAGAGACGGAACAGGGCCATTTGGCCAGGGCTCAATGACCGGAAGAGGTTTGGGGAATTGTACAGGCGTCAATGCCCCAATGTATGGGTCTGGTAGAAGCAGATTTTTTGGAAAAGGAACCATTGGGATGGGATTCGGTTTGAGATGTGGAAGATGGAATCGAGGATACTATGGGTCCATGGATGTTCCCGTAGACTCTCGTCACCCAAAAGAAATTTTGGCAGAAGAAAAAGGGTTTTTAAAGAATCGGTTGGAAGCTATTGAGCGTCAATTGGAACAATGGAAAGATGAATAATAGAACAAGGAAAATCTTATGAAATTTGTTTATGGACCCGTGCCTTCCAGAAGAATGGGACTCTCTCTAGGAGTGAGTCCCATTCCAAAAAAAGTGTGTAATTACTCTTGCGTTTATTGTCAGCTAGGGCGAACGGATCGGATGACTAACCGAAGAGAATTGTATTTCCCGTTGCAAAACATTCTCGACGAAGTGGATGAGTTTTTGTCTACCGGGGTCTCCTTTGATGTCATTACCATTGTGGGAGAAGGGGAGCCTACACTGTACAAAGAGTTGGGGAGTCTAATCGGCGAAATCAAATGCAGAACACAAAAACCGGTAGCAGTGATTACGAATGGGGCTTTATTGGCAGAGCATGAGGTGCGGCAGGAATTGCTGGAAGCAGATATTTTGCTTCCCACCTTGGATGCGGTTAGCGAAGAAATGTTTCGCAAAATAAACAGGCCTTATAAAACCATTGGGTTTCTAGAAATGGTGGAGGGCCTTCAATCTTTTTCAGAAGCTTATGAGGGACAGCTGTGGCTAGAGACTATGCTGGTGGAGGGGATTAATGATAGTAGGGAGACTTTGCTTCAATATAAAGAAATGCTAAGTGGACTTCACTACGACCGACTCTATATCAATACCCCGGTGAGACCGCCAGCAGAAGACTGGGTAAAAGCTGTGAACTCCACTAAAATAGAGGAGGCGGTAGAAATTTTGCAAGGCATCTCTATTGATATGCTAGTTTCTACCGGGTTTTATAGTGAAAAAACAGATCATTTGGAAGCCGTATTATCGATTATAAAACGGCACCCTATGAACCAGCATGAAATCATCGGGTTTTTGGAAAGCCGTAAGGTCAGCACTCCCCATAAGTTTCTTGAATTGCTGGACAACAATGATGAAGTGGAAAGGGTGTCCTATAAAGGATATCATACCTATCGCTTGCGGTAATCAATTTGCGATGCTGTGGGCTTGTTGGGTAAGGTTAAAATGAAAGAAAAGGTTTCATAGGAATTGGAAAGACTCATTGGGTTTGGTTCCGGTGGGTTTTTTTGGTGTATAATAAATCATATGGGATAGAGACTTGTTTCGGCAATTAGATGTTTGAATGAAATGGTGAAATGGAATGAGAAAAGAACGATTTGAAATAGAGGGAATGACTTGTGCTTCCTGTTCCGGTAGAGTAGAAAAGGAAGTGATGCAGATCCAGGGGGTTGAAATGGTGGCGGTAAACCTCGCTACAGCAGAGGCCACTGTAATCTTTGATGAACATCATACTTCTGCAGAAGAGATAGTGGCTCACATAGGGAAATTTGGATATGGTGCGAAGCTTGCTGTAGAAGAGGGATGGGTGGATGAGGATCAAGAAAAGAAAGAAAAGGAAGCCCTCATGTTGTGGAGAAAATTCCTGATTTCTGCCATATTTGCCGGACCATTGCTGTATATAGCAATGGCGCCTATGTTGTTTGAAACCGTTGTTTTATTACCCTCCGCTATCTCTCCTTTTCGGGACCCTTTTCGATATGGGTTAGTGCAGTTGTTTTTAACCATTCCTATTCTGATTGCCGGTTACCGATTTTATTTGGTAGGAACAAGGGCGATTATCCAGAGAAGTCCCAATATGGACTCCCTGGTTGCCATGGGTACCTCGGCGGCCATGATTTACAGCCTGTATACTTTGTTTTATGTAGGGGGCGGGCATGGTCATGAAGTCCATTATTATTTTGAGACGGCGGGAGTAATTATTACATTGATTCTTCTGGGAAAATATTTGGAGGCGCGTACTAAAGGAAAAACTTCAGAAGCATTAAAGAAACTAATGAACCTGTCTCCGAAAATGGCCACAATAATTGTTGGGGAAAGAACACAGGAAATTCCTGTAGCGCAAGTTCGGGTTGGAAACGAAATTCTTGTTAGACCGGGGGAAAAGATTCCTGTGGACGGAGAAGTAATATGGGGGTACAGTTCTGTTGATGAGTCGATGTTGACGGGAGAAAGCATTCCGGTAGAAAAAAAGAAAGGCGATTTCGTTTTTGGAGCTACGGTCAATAAGAATGGTGTTTTTCGATTTCATGCTACCAAAGTGGGGCGTGAAACCGCACTGGCGCAAATCATACAGTTGGTAAAGGATGCGCAAGGCTCCAAGGCTCCCATCGCTCGAATGGCCGATGTAGTGGCGGGCCATTTTGTGCCCATTGTATTTCTTGTGGCTCTTCTGTCTGGGACAGGTTGGTATTTATCCGGGAAAACGCTGGAATTTAGCCTTACTATCTTTATTGCGGTGTTAGTAATCGCTTGTCCTTGTGCTTTGGGATTGGCTACGCCAACGGCTATTATGGTGGGGACAGGAAAAGGTGCAGAGTACGGAGTGTTGTTTAAGAATGGGGAGGCCCTCGAAAAGGTGCATAAGACGGAATGGGTTGTGTTTGATAAAACGGGGACCTTAACGGAAGGAAAGCCTGGTATAACGGATATTTATCCTCTTCAAGGGGATTCGGAAGAGCAAGTGTTGAGGTGGGCGGCCTCTTTAGAAAAAGGTTCGGAGCACCCTTTAGCGGGTGCGGTGCTCAGCGAAGCAGAGAAAAGGGGGATCCAGCCCGAAGAAACAAAAGATTTTCAGGCCGTTCCAGGCCAGGGGGTTTTCGGTAGGCTTGGAAACGTTGTTTTATATCTGGGGAACGAAAAAATGATGGCGCAAGCTGGAATTTCAGTGGATGACGGCATTGAATTGAGCAAAAAATATGCGGCTCAAGGTAAAACACCAATTTATATTGGGGTGGGCAGCAATTTAGTAGGAGTTATTGCTGTTGCAGATTTGGTGAAAGAAAACAGCAGCAAGGCAGTGGATGAATTGAAAAGAATGGGACTTGAAATTATAATGTTGACCGGGGATCATCCAGATACGGCTATGGCCATTGCAAAAGAGGTTGGAATCACCGAAGTAATTTCTCAGGTGTTGCCAAAAGACAAAGGGGAAGAGGTGAAAAGGCTTCAAATGAATCATCAACATGTGGCTATGGTGGGAGATGGAATTAACGATGCACCGGCCTTGGTGCAGGCCAATGTTGGTATCGCCATCGGATCCGGTACTGATGTGGCTTTGGAATCAGCGGATGTGGTGCTAATGAGAGGAGATTTGTTGGATGTGGTAACAGCCATCAAATTGAGTCGTAAAACTATTGGCAATATTAAGCAAAATTTGTTTTGGGCTTTTGGATATAATGTGGTGGGAATTCCTATTGCTGCCGGGGTGTTATACTTATTTGGAGGCCCTTTGCTGAACCCTATGTTTGCAGCGGCGGCCATGTCTTTTAGTTCGGTATCGGTAGTGGCCAACGCATTGCGATTAAAAAAATTCCGACCTTAAAATTTTAGAATTGTAAGTAGCAGTCTATTTGGAAAGGATGATGGGAAGATGAGCTTAATAACCTGTAAGGAATGTGGAAAAGAAATATCGGATTTAGGGGAAACTTGCCCCCACTGTGGTTGTCCCGTATCGTATTCCTTGAAAGAACCCTTGAAAGAAGATTTTTTGAAAAAGGAGGAACGAAAAGGAAATACCTATTGTGTAGCAGGCTTCATTTTAGGGGCCCTCTCCATATTTTTTGGTGGACTATTGGTATTGCTTCCGGTTTTCGCAGTGATATTTAGCAGTATGGGACTAAAAACCTTTGACGAAACCAAAGAAAAAAACAAATGGCAAGGTTTAGTGGGCCTGGGTTTGGGAATCGGATTGGTGCTGATACAATTATTGAATTGGGCTAATTTTCCAAGGCTGTTTTAGGAAATAAACAGGAAACAGCTCGGGTTTTGTGAAACCAATAACGATTTAGAGGAGAGAACAAATTAATTCCCCCTTTTTTATATTGATTTACATAATATTCAGAATTGTGATATAATAAACAGGCAAAAGATGAATAGAAAGGGGCGAATTTCGGACATGATCTACATGACATCAGATCACATTGCACACTGTGGAATGAATTGCAGTTTATGCGGAGCTTATCAAAGAGAAAAGAACCCTTGTGGAGGTTGTCGAACGGGAGTCGAAGGAAGTGCAAAGCCATGTTCCGGATGTGTTGTCAGAACGTGTGAGAAACGATTGACAAATCATTGGGAATTTTGTTACGATTGTTACAATTATCCTTGCAAAAAACTGATGGAACTTGATAGTAAGCATCAAGAGAAGTATGGGGTGAGTTTAATCAGCAATTTGGATTTTATTAAGGAAAATGGAGTGGAATGTTTTGTAACCAAGGAAGTAAATCATTGGACGTGCTTTCGTTGTGGCGCCACTCTGTGTATCCATGTGGAAAGATGTTCACAATGTGGGAAATCCTTTCGAAAATAGAGAAATCATAAAGGACGGGGAAGATGGAATTTAAAAAGGATTCAAAAGGAGAGGATAAAATGCAATCGCCGGAAAGAAATTGCCCGGAAAAACGGATTAGCGAAGACAAAAATAGAATTCTTGCTGAAATGGCCCGGGTTTCAGATTCATCTCAGTTGGTTCATTTTGCTCTTACGAGTAACGAGTGGGCCGTTCGAAAAGCGGCATTGGACCAAATCAAGGAGGATGTTAGCCTGGAACAGATCGTACTGCATTCTTCTTATTTGGATGATTGTTTTGCAGCCCTTCAAAAGATTGTAGATCAGGAAGTTCTTTGGAAAATTTTATGGGAACATAAAGAGCTGGATATTCGTATGATTGCTCTGTCAAAAATAAACGATCCGGAAAAGTTGGCTATCGTTGCAATGCAAGAAGAAGCCGACTCTATTCAGCATATGGCGTTAAAACGAATAGAAGACCAGGGAGTTTTGGAAAAGCTTGCATTGGAACATCCCAATGTGAGAGCTCGAGAATCGGCCATATCAAAAATTGCAAATGAAAATGTGCTGGTGGAAGTAATGAAAAAAGAGAGCTTTCGCTCCCTTCGTGTGATGGCATACAATCGATTTACTAAGAAAGAATTAATTGAAAGAGAACTGAGAGATAAGATGGAAGAAGAAAAATTGGCGGAGGAACGGGGAAAAGAAGGAAGGTCAAAAACTATTTTATCTTGATTCCATCAATTTGCAGTTGTGAGGAGCCAAACATTGCCATAGTTCCTGGGGTAGTTTTTCATTGGTTCTATAGTCGTTTACAATCCGACCGTCTTTCATCTCGATGACCCGGTCGGATTTTTCTGCAATATGCCGATCGTGGGTGACGATGAGGAACGACATTCCCAGATCACGGTTAATGGTTCGCAGCAGTTCGTATACCTGTTCTGTAGAGTTGGAATCCAGATTGCCTGTAGGTTCGTCAGCCAGTACAAGGTTGGGTTCATTGATGAGGGCACGGGCAATGGAAACCCTTTGTTGTTGTCCGCCGGACAGATTGTTGGCCATGTTTTTCATCCGATCCTGGAGTCCTACCAGTGCCAACAGTTCTTTGGCCCGAGTTTCTTTTCTGTGGTCCGCGGTACCGGACTCAATCCAAGTAGGCAACAATACATTTTCCAAAGCTGTAAACTCTGGAAGAAGATGATGAAATTGAAAAATGAATCCGATATTCTGGTTTCGAAATTCAGCCAGCTCCATATCATTCATTTGAGAGAGATCTTTCTCTTGGAAAAGCAAGGTTCCTTTCGTGGGCCGATCCAGCGCTCCAAGCATATTAAGCAAAGTGCTTTTGCCACTCCCGGATTGTCCGATGATGCTGGCAAATTCCTGATTATGCAGTTGGACGCTTACATCATCAAGAGCCCGGGTGATAATGGTAGTTCCGTATTCTCGAATTAAATTTTTCCCTTGAAGCAGGATATTATCCATTTTTAATCGCCTCCATTGGATTCAAGTTGGCCGACCGTCTGGCTGGAATGACAGAAGCGATGGCTCCTGCCATGGTAGCGATGGCGGCTAATAGCAACATATTGCTCCATTTGTACGTAATGCTAAAGGAAAGCCCTTCCGCTGAATTGAACCCCGTTAGCAACAGAATTCCCAAACCAATCCCAGCTAATGAGCCCGCCATGCCCAGCAAGAAACCTTGCAGAACAAAAATTCTGCTGGCGCTTTTTTTTGTGGTACCCATGGCTTTCAATATTCCGATTTCTTTTGATTTCTGTATAACGGAAACAGCCAGTACACTGGCGATTCCCAAAGTAATGGATAGAATTACAAAAAACTGGATGGTGTAGGAGGAGCTGCTTTGACTGGATAAAGCACTCAGGAGTTGTTGGTTTAATTCCATCCACTCCTCTACCTTCACATTTCCCAGGGATTCCTTCCATTGAGCAGAGACAACATCTGCATTAAAGGGATTCTCTATCTGTGTTTCAATAGAGGATACCGTATCTCCTGTATTGAATAGTTTTTGAGCTCTGCGAAGGTCCATAAAGAGGAGAGAACTATTAGAAGCCTCATTCTGAAGGTCAAAAACCCCTCCGATTAATAAGCGAACGTTGGCCCCGTTGGGGAGCAGCACATTGAGGCTATTGCCTTCCGACACTGCCAGATCTTTGGCCAGGCTGGCTCCAATTAAGACGGTATTTCCTTCTGCCAGCGGAATCCCCTCCACAATTCTAGAGGAAATCTCATAGATACGGTCCGCCTCATTGAAAACCACTCCTTTAATTTGCACGGAGCGATCCGTTCCGCTGCTTTTTACAAGAGCCGTTCCTTGCAAGGTGGGAGAGACGGCAGTAACCGAAGGTTCTTTTTTGATTTCTTCAATAATCAATGCCCAGTTATCCAGGTTTTTACGAAACATGGGCTGATTTCCCCGGAACAATACCTCGTTTCCAGAATCTTGAGAAAGAGAAAGACTCACATTATCCTCAATGTTTCGGATGGTTATGTGTGAGCTGTTGCCAATGGTTTCGTTCACCAGGCTATCTTGCAGACTGTTAATGAGAGAGCCGAGAAATATTTGAACGGCCACTCCCACTGCAATTCCCACGATGATAAAAATGGTTTGGCTTTTTCCGCTGCCCATGAAACGAAGGGCCATTTTTAATTCGAATTTCAATTTGATTCACCCTCTTGATAGCGATGCACCCTATCTCCATCTATCAGGCCTGTCGCTGGAGATAGCAACAGATTTCCATTTTGGAGGCCTTTTGTAATTAACACATTGGATCCAAAGCCGGAATCAATTTCAACGGGTATTTTCCGTGCCAAACCCTCCTCATATCTTAGTACAAAGCCTTGACCCTTTCCCGCTGTCTTGCCCTCTGAGAGAAGAAAATTTTGAGGAATGACCAGTGCATTTTCTTTTTCCACAAGAAGAATTTCCAGATTGACGGTCAGGTTGGAAGCAAGGTAAGGGAAACCGGAAGGAACTTGAATCTTGATTTCGAAGGTCCCGGTGTTGGGATTTATTTGTGGCGTGATGGAGCTGATTTCTCCCCGGGTTTCGCCCATATGGCCTTCTCCTACTGAAATGGTAACCGGCATTCCTTTTTCCACAATGGGATAATATTTTTCGTCCAGTTCGGCTAAAATTCGATAATTCCCTACACTACCAATTTCTGCCAGGGAATCCCCGATTCGGACATAGTCTCCAGGCTCTACATAAGCCTTGAGCAAAACGGAATCCCAAGGTATTCGAATTTGATATTTCCCCATATTATCTTGTGCAATTTGGAGCTGAAGCTGGGCCGCCTTCATTTGAGAAAGGGCGGTTTCGTAGGCCATTTTTTTGTTGTTAAGTTCGGTGCGTGAAAGGGCACCTTCACGGTATAGAATTTGAGCGTTGTCATAATCTAATCTTGTAGAAGAGGTTAACAAGCTGAGCCGATTGTATTCACTTTGAGCTGACTCCGACTCCAAAGTGACTTGATTTTCGATTTCAATCAACAACAAACCGGAAGAAAGAATGTCACCTTCCTTAATCGACACATTTTTTACGGTTCCGTTGACTTCAGCAACCAATGTGGTTTCTTGCTCCAATCCCAGTTGGCCTACTGCGATGATTTTTTCGGCATAGGGTTTTTCTGTGACCCGGTAAGCTTCTACAGGGGCTGGCCGGGTAAGGAAGAAAGCGGCAAATATGAATGCCATTAAAATCAAGAAAAAAAGGGCTGCCACCATAACAGTCTTTTTCTTTGAAAAAGTTTTCCATTTTTCTTTCCACATGGGCATACTCCTATGATTGTTCATTGTAACTACGTGGTTGATTGCTATTATTATACCCCGTGTTTATCAAAAAAATTGGGACAAACCAATAAATTTCAATTTTTGCGTGTTTTTTTTGAGAAAGTGTGTTTTTCAAAAATAGGATTGTGATATAATAGTCCATAAAAATTTTGTTGATTATGATGAGGTAGTCTTTTGAAAAACAATTTCAATTTGAATTCTATTGTGGTAGCTTTTCTAAAGCAAGAAGACATTGAAATAGCACAAACATTGTTGAGGGAGTATGAAATCTTTATAGGAATCGATTTGTGTTTTCAAAATTTTCAAGAAGAGATTGCTTTTTTACCGGGCAATTATGGCCCCCCTAATGGATGTTTTCTTGTTGCCCGCGTGAATCACAAACCGGCTGGATGCGTTGCCCTGAGAAGAAACTTGGAGGGCATCTGTGAAATGAAACGCCTTTATGTGAGAGAAGAGTTTCAGGGAATGGGTTTAGGAAAGAGGCTGGTGGCAGAAATTATTGAAGCCGCCAAAGAGTTGGGGTATTCATATTTGCGGTTGGATACCTTGCCGTTCATGGAGAAGGCCCAAAAGATTTATAAGGACTTTGGATTTTATGATATTGATCCGTATACTTATCATCCGGTGGAAGGAACTCGTTACATGGAGTTGAAGCTCAAGGAACATTGAGACTATGGGAGAGAGCAAAGGAAAAAGGCTTCCAAACAGGCTAGTGCCTGTTTTTTTTTGTTCATAGCCGGATATAGGTTGACTAACGAGAGAAAAAGAGTATAGTAGTATTAAAAAGGAACACTAAAACTTTAAGGAGAAAAGGGATGGATCATATAGATCAAATGATGGCTTTTGGTCTTACGAGGCAGGAAGCGGTGGTATATTGGACGCTTTTGGCTGAAGGGCCTTTAACCGGATATGAGGTGGCGAAAAGTACCGGTATTTCTCGTTCCAATGGCTATACATCTTTAGCCAATCTGGTGGAGAAGGGTGCGGCCTATTTGGAAGAAGGTGTGGTTCAGCGCTACTATCCCCGGGGTTTGGGCGAGTATTGCGATAGCAAAATTGCCCAATGGCGAGGGTATCAAAAACAATTGGAAAAGGTTCTTCCGGAGCCGAAAAGAAGAGGAGAGGGGTATCTTACCATAAAGGGTGAGTTGCAGATATTGGATAAAATGCAAGTTATGATAAGGGAGGCAAAAAAGCGGATCTATCTATCGGTATCGGAATCCGTTTTTAATAAAGTGAGATGTGAAGTGGAAGAAGCCATCTCCAGAGACATTAAGATGGTTCTGATTGTAGATCAAAAAATTTCACTTCCAGGTGCTGTTCAATATGTAGGCAAGCAGTCTTCTCAAACTATCCGATTGATTGTGGATTCGGAAAATGTATTGACCGGAGACTTGGAAGACGGTGACCATTCCACCTGCCTTTTCTCAAGAAAGAAGAATTTGATTGAATTAATGAAAGATTCTCTTCGAAATGAAATAAAACTTTTGGAACAGCAAGAAAGGAAAGTGGAACTATGAAAAAAACCTTCGTAACTAAAGAGCAGTTGGAAAAAATAACATCCGATTACGAAACGCCATTTCACCTTTACGACGAAAAAGGAATCCGAGAAAATGCAAGAAAACTGAAGGAGGCATTCTCATGGAATTCTGGGTATAAAGAATACTTTGCGGTGAAGGCAACACCTAATCCTACGATACTAAAGATATTAAAAGAAGAAGGATTTGGGGTGGATTGTGCAAGCCATACCGAATTGCTTTTGGCGGAAAAAGTGGGCTTCTCCGGGAAAGATATTATGTTTTCCAGCAATGTGACCCCGGCTAAAGATTTTCTGTTGGCCAAGAAATTGAATGCATATATTAATTTGGATGATATAAGTCATATTGATTATTTGGAAGAAGTAGCAGGAATTCCGGAAACCATATCTTGCCGCTACAATCCGGGCGGAGATTTTGTGGTGAATAATACCATTATGGATACCCCACAGGAGGCCAAGTATGGTTTTACCCGAGAACAGCTAACTCAGGGTTTCATGCAATTGAAAGAAAAAGGTGTCCGTGAGTTTGGAATCCATGCATTTTTAGCCAGTAATACCGTCGCCAATGAATATTATCCCAAGTTAGCAAGGATCCTCTTCCAAACAGCCGTTGAATTACGGAATGAAACGGGAGTTCACATTGCTTTTATCAATTTGTCTGGAGGAGTAGGGATACCGTATCAACCCCATCAGGAAGCAACGGATATTATGAAAGTAGGCCTAGGGGTAAAAGAAGCATATGAAGAAATTCTTGTGCCCCAGGGGATGGGTGACATCGCAATTTTTACGGAGCTGGGGAGATTTGTATTAGGGCCTTATGGATGTTTGGTTTCCAAAGTTCTCCATATGAAATGCATTCACAAGGATTATGTAGGCCTGGATGCTTGTGCAGCAGATTTGATGCGTCCCGCCATGTATGGGGCATATCACCATATTACTGTCATGGGGAAGGAGAGCCTGCCCCATGAATATAAGTATGATGTGACGGGAGGCCTTTGTGAGAATAATGACAAGTTTGCTAAGGATAGGTATTTGCCGGAGGTGGAGAAAGGCGACTTGTTGGTGATTCATGATACGGGGGCACACGGGTATGCCATGGGATATAATTACAATGGAAAATTGAGATCCAAGGAAATTCTGTGGAGAGAGGATAAGACCGCGCAATTGATACGAAGAGAAGAAAGGCCGGAGGACTACTTTGCTACAATGATTTTTGAATAGGGGTTTGGAGAGGAGATTTTAAGTAGATGATACAAAAAATGTTTGCAGAAAGAATCGGGGGAGAATCCTTTGGGAAGGATACCACTATCTATAAGTTTGCTATGATCAAAAAAGCCAAGGAGGAGGCTTTACGAAAAAATCCTCATCGCAAGATGATTGATATGGGGGTGGGGGAGCCGGATACGGCTGCTTCGGATGAGATTGTAGAGGTGTTAAGAAACGAAGCGGGAAAACCTGAAAATCGATTTTATTCAGACAATGGAATTCCGGAATTTAACGAAGCTGCCTGTCGGTACATGGAAAATGTTTTTGGAGTGTCCGGGTTGAACTCTGAAAAGCATGTCCTTCATGGAATCGGATCAAAACCCATACTGGCTATGCTTCCTACTTGTTTTATCAACTCTGGAGATGTAACACTGGCTACGGTTCCCGGATACCCGGTATTGTCTACATGGACCCGGTATATGGACGGGGAAGTGGTGAATCTGCCCCTTACTCCGGAAAATCACTTCTTTCCGGATTTGGAACAAGTGTCGGCACGGGTGTTGGAACGCGCTAAGTTGTTATATATTAATTATCCCAATAACCCCACAGGTCAAGTGGCTACCAAAGAATTTTACAAAAAGGTGGTGAAATTTGCCAAAGAACATCGTATCCTAGTGGTAGCAGATTCTGCCTATGCCAATTTAACTTATGATGGAGAACAACCCCTTAGTTTCTTGTCTACGGAAGGGGCCATGGATGTAGGAGTGGAGCTTCATTCTTTGTCGAAAGCATACAATATGACGGGTTGGCGCATGGCCTTTGCTGTTGGGAATCCATTGGTCATTCAAGCATATGGCGCGGTGAAGGACAATTCGGACTCCGGGCAATTTCGAGCCATTCAACAAGCGGGAATATATGCAATGAATCACCCACAAATTACGGAAGGTATTCGTAGAAAATATTCCAGAAGGTTCGATAAACTGGTGGTAGCATTGAAGGAAATAGGGTTTCAGGTGGAAAAGCCAAAGGGTTCTTTCTTCCTGTATGCCAAGGCTCCGAAGGGCACCTTGGAGGGACGAACTTTTCACTCGGCCCAAGAGGTATCTCGATATATTATTGAAGAGGCTTCCGTTTCCCTGGTCCCTTGGGATGATGCCGGATCCTTTCTAAGGTTTTCTGTCACATTTGAAGCTTCTTCCGAAGCGGAAGAAAATACAATTATTCAAGAAATGAAACAACGCTTTTTTGCCTTGAATTTAACTTTTTAGCCAGATGATTTTTATTCTCACTTTGGGAAAAGAAAGGAGATTGAAATGACCATTCAAACAGCTAGAACCAATGAAGCAGGTTCTGTCCAAGTAGACTACCTGCGGTGCATCCAGTGTGGAAAATGTGCACAGGTCTGTTCCGGTGGCCCCTTGGGTATGGCAAATGGCCGATTGTCGATAGTAGAGAATCGGGGGTTTGGCTGCATTGCCTGTGGTCATTGCATGATGGTTTGCCCGGTAGATTGCATCCAGGTTTCCGGAAGAAAACTCTTGCCGACGGATGTTGTTGCGGATTCATCTTCGAAGGGTAGCACGGACTACAATTCTTTGTTCCACTTAATGAAAAAACGAAGGAGTATTCGGAAATATAAGAATGAACCGGTTTCCCGGGAAACTTTGGATCAAATTGTCAACGCCATCACCACAGCCCCTATGGGGATTCCTCCCAGCGATGTGGAATTGCTGATTTTTCCTACTGGTGAAAAGGTGGCAGAGTTTAAAGAAGAAATTTTAGTTTTGATGAAAAAGAGCAAATGGATTTTCTCTCCCTTCATAACCGGGATGTTGCGAGTTTTTTGGGGGAAAGAATTTACAGAATCTGTGAACACCTTTGTCCGTCCTGCATTGAACATGTTGTTGAAAGATGGGGAAGAAGGAAAGGACTCTCTTTTTTATCATGCTCCGGTTGCAATCCTCTTTGTGGCCTCTTCTTATTCGGATCCAGTGGATGCTTCCATTGCTGCCACCTATGGAATGTTGGCGGCAGAATCCTTGGAATTGGGCACATGTTTTATTGGGACAGCAGGATATTTTGTAAAATACAGTGGGAAACTTAAGAAAAAATATGGGCTGGATAAACGATGTCAACCAGGTCCGGTGTTGCTTATAGGGAAACCGGCGGTAACCTATAAGAAGACCGTGAAGAGAAACCTGCGACGAGTGGTGTATTGGTGATTTCCTAGTCTTGTTGATGGATGGCGATTTGACATAGGGGGCAACCTCCTTTACAATAAAAAATATTATTTTTTTATGAAGGGAGTGATTGGATGCTAGAAGAAATAAAAAGATTGCCTCACAAAGTAGTAAAAGATTTGGATGTAGATGTAAACCATTTGACTGTTTACATGGTTCAGGATTTTGATTTGAAACTGCTCAAACGGATGGTGAGTTTTGGACTGGATATTTTTGGCGAGTTGGGTATGGATGAATGGGGATTGGTTCCTCAAATCCGACATGGAAATGTGTATCTTCTTAAGGAACGGGATAAAAAACAGATAATAGGGTTGGCTATTCTTATGAGAGATTGGGAAGACTTCCATTGTGCTTATTTGTTTGATTATGCCATTCATCCGGATTACCGGGGGAAAAATTTGGGATACTATTTTTTGAAGATTATCGGGGAGGATTTAATACAACAGGATTTTGGCAAAATGTCTTTGACAGTGGATGTAGAAAATACGGCAGCCATTCGACTATATCAGGATAAGGTGGGATTTAAGGCGGTAGAGTATAAGCAGCACGAATACGGAGAAGGTCACGATCGGTACATCATGGAATTAGACTTGGTGGATTTCGTGCAAAGAAAAGGCCCCTTAACCTAATTCGAATAGAAAAATCAAATCGGACATAGCTCCTAAGAGACAACCCTCAAAACCTGTCATTTAGGAGTTTTGTTTTTGGTAAAAGCATTGACATTTCAAGGGCTTCGACCTAAACTGGACAAAACAGACACATGTGGAGAAATGGGGTGTGGGAGGAAAATGGAAAGTGAAAATGTGACAAAAAAGTTTCGTGATATGCTGGTTGGCGAATATGATAATTCTATCCAGTTTAAGCGTGAAGAGGAGGAGGGGACGCAAATCCATCCCTATGCGTCTCATGATATTTTTGATGTGACCGCATCCATTAAGAATTTACCGGAGTCTTTTCATGGAATTTTTGTAATAGAGGAAAGTCATTTTGATATGGGTTCTCATGTGATAGATAAAAGGTATCTGTTTTCTTATGAAGAAGAAGCTGAAGGCGTTCTTTTGAAAAGTTATTTGTTACCGGAAGGCTTCCCTGAAAGGGGAAAAAAAGAGGCTCTGTCTGAATGGTTCATTGAACATAGGCATCTGGAGATATCTCCCCGATTTGAACCGCTCTTATTGAAGTGGGATGGAAAGGCTTTTTGCGGCGAAAATGTGAGCCAATTTTCTCAGGAACATCGATTTTATTTTAAGCTTGAGGTGTACGATCAAGAGTTCTATGTGAAGGAAATGCTGAAAAAAGAAGAGACTATTATTGCCGGATATGAAACTCCTATTCATTATTTGCCCAGAAAGGAGGGTGCCCCATGTCATTATTGATTCAAAGTTTTGATGACGAAGTAAAGGAATTGGCTCAGAAAATCTATAATACCCAATTCCAACGGGATCCAAAATTGGGGGAAGAATATGATCAAAGGCAAAAGCGGTTGATGTATGAAGACATCCTATATAATTTGGGATATCTTTTTACAGCGATGAAATTTGACGACAAAAGAATTTTTGCAGAATATGCAGCCTGGATTTATACTTTGCTATACTATCTGATGCAAAACATTGATAAGAAGAGAATCGCCCAACATATGACAGATCACTATGAAATCTTGACTGAAGAATTGTTGGAATACCTCCCCCCGGAAATGGGAAGGCAGGCAGAAGATATCATAAAAACTGCTATTGAAATAACTAATAAATATGTGGACGAGATGAGTGGTGACAAAACATATCGTTCTGCTAAATATATGGACATCAAGAATGAATATATGGGGCATTTGTTGGCCAACAATACGCGAGGAGCCATGGAAGTAATTCAAAAGGTTAAAGAGTCCGGCATTCCACTTGAAGATATTTATATTCACATTTTGCAGGATGTGATGGTAGAAGTAGGTGACATGTGGCATCGGAATGTGATTTCTGTGGATAAGGAACATTACTTTACCGCTGTGACTCAAATGGTTTTGTCTCAATTTTACAGTGAAATTTTTGGAAATCCCCGTATCGGGAAAAGAGTGTTGAGCTGCTGTGTTGGCAGCGAGCTCCATGAAATGGGAATCCGTATGGTATCGGATTTATTTGAGCTTCATGGTTGGGAAAGTGTTTATTTGGGGGCAGCAGTTCCCAAAGATTCTTTGTTAAAAGCCATTTCGGAACACAGTCCGGATTTAGTAGCTTTGTCCGTTACCATTCCGATTCACCTGGATTTGTGTTATGAATTAGTGATGGAAATTCGTGAAAAATATCCCCTTGTAAAAATAGCGGTAGGGGGACGAGCCTTCCAAACCACCAATAAGCTGTGGGAGAAATGGAAGGTGGATGTGTATACGGAAAATGCAGATCAATTAATTCAGTGGGCTGATGAACATATGCTGGGGAGCAAGCCAAGTCAATGATTAGTTTTTTAGCTTTCCTGGATCGAAAAGGGATGGTACAAGAAATTCAATGGTGGGATCCTCCTTTTGGATATCCGGAAGAGGGGACCTCCTTCTTGAAGCATCTGCCTTCAGAAGAGAGGGAACGTTTTCTTCGTTTGCTTTGGGATTGCCAGGGGCGTTTTTGTTTTACGGAGCCTTTTTCAATTCAACTGGCGGGAAAAGAAGAAATCATGGAGTTGCGCCTAGTCCCATCTGTGGATCAGGTCTTGGTATTGGGTGTAGATCAAAAGACATTTTCGCCATGGGTGGAGAGCAAAGAGTTTCGTATTCTTCTAACTAGCATGATGGAGGCGGTTCGAATCGCTGCAGGGAAAGATCGGGCAGTAGAATCGGATATCGTACGAGAGCAGTTTGAGCAAATACAAGCTTTGAACAATGATTTGGTAAATACTGCAAGAGAACTGGAAAAGGCCAATTCACAATTAAGTATTTTGAGCTCAGAACTGAACAACCGGTTGGTGAAGGATCCCTTGACCGGCCTTGTCAGCCGATACCAGTATCATTCTGAAATCAAAATGTGCCTAGAGCGTTTTCCCGACAGCTTGGGAATTTTTGTTTTTATTGATTTGGATGATTTCAAATCAATCAACGACCAGTACGGCCATCGAGTGGGGGACTTGTTCCTCATGGAAATCGGAGCTCGATTGGAGGGACTTCGAGATGACAAAATTGCCATGCGAATATCCGGCGACGAATTTGGCCTCTTTTTTTATGGGCGAAAGGAAGTCAACACAGAGTCCTTTCAGTTTGTATGGCATTTGTTGGAAACTCAAGTACTGCATGAGCCGGTTTTTATAAAAGAGGGGAATGTTTCCATCATGCCGGCTTTGAGTGCGGGGATGGCGGTATATGGGCAAGATACGGAGAATGTGTACGAATTAATCGATTTGGCGGATCAAGCGATGTATCAAGCAAAGAAATCCGGGAAAAATCAATATCGGGTTTTTAGAAAATTGCAGCACGAAAAAGAAAAATAAAGGATTAATAAGGTTCTATTGGAAGGCTACAAATGGGCGAGCGGGAAAACCTGATTGGAATCAGAAAACCCTCTGATAATATACTTCCGGAATTCTTACTGGCTATTCTTGTGGCCGGCGGGGTGATTCTTGCCGTCTTTTCAAATCTTCTGTTTTTGGAAGAGAGTTTCTATAATGAGACTGCTGATGGCATGGGACACCTGACCAAGGTGGTTTACTTGGCAGAACATTGGAAAAATTTGGAGTTTCCTTCTTGGTGCCCCTTTTGGTATAACGGCTCCACTATGACTCAATATTATGCCCCTTTGGGGTATTGGATGATGGCGATTGCACAAATCTTTACCGGTGATGTGATGCTTACCATGAAGATTTACTGCTTCGTTTCTTTGTTTTTTGGAAGTATCGGCGTGTGGGCCATTTCGCGAAGGTTTATAGGGAACTGGGTAGGGCTGATTTCTATTGTTATGTATGGTCTTCAACCATATTTGACAATCACTTTACTGGATATCGGAGCCTTGGCGCAAGGGGTTATTTTTCTTTTTACACCATGGTTGTTGTATAGTGTTTTTTCATTTTTCTGTCATCACAACAGAAAAGATTTCGTTTTGATTTTCGCATTTACAGGCTTGCTAATTTTAAGCCATGCCATGCATGCTTTCATGATTTGCCTGGCGATTGCAATTGTGGCCCTTCCCTATGTAATTTCTCAAAAAATACCATGGATATCCTATGTATTAACAGGCTTAGCTATGGGGGTAGGGGCCTTGGCTTGCAGTTTCTGGTGGTTTGTGGGAGTAACCCCTTTCGAAAATCCAAGTTTGCCCTACTTGTTAGAGGAATCTACAGTGTTTAACAGCGCAACATTATTATGGTTTACCTCTTTAGAACAAATGATAAATTTTCGTTTTGCAATTTCTGCCACCACGACCTTAATTATTGCATTCATAGTATATAAAATTTCCTTTTGGCAAAAATGGACTTTTTCTTCTCAACAGCTGGTCGTTTCATTTTCTCTTTATCTTTCTCTCTATACAATTCTTTTTTCTTTTGGTCAAAACCTTTCAATACTTAAATATTTTCCTTTAATATCTTCTATGGTTCCCGGTAGAATATTGAGCATGACATCGGTTACAGTTGCAGTGGCCGGCGCCTTTCTGGTTAAACGAATGGCCGCAAATCACATTAAAAAACCAGTAGGCGGGGTCGTTATCTATAGATTTGCATTGGTTTTGGTAATTGGCTTTATATTATGGGATATGAATCCTTTTAAGCAGACATATAGCGTTCAAGACTACGATGCACTATACCAAAGCATAATACCAACCGAAAATCTAGAAGAAAAACCTTTTGAGAAAGGAAGATATGCTTGGCTTCTTTCAGTTAATTGCAGCGAAGCCTATTTCCCTGTGGTGGCATACAATTATAATATAGCCGAGGGTTGGAATCTTGAAGGTTCACAACACAACCGTACTTTGATTAGAAAAAATGTTGCACATGTATGCGAAGCGGAGGAGTATGTTGTAAAGAACATTTTGTTCTGGAATGTTAAGTATATAAGCATTCATAGAGGTCTTGATAAGTTTTCGGAAGTAATATCAAATTATGGCTTTGAAAAGGTCATGCGCAAAAGCAATTTGGAATATAGCTTGGATATTTTTATGAATCCCTCTGCTTCTTCCTATTTTTTGATCGACCCTAGAGATGTGCTGGTGGTGGGGCCGGGAGCCAGTGGGCTTGCTTTGGAATTCCCTTTTATGGTGCAGGAGTTTGAGACCGATATAACGAAGTTTGATTTAAATGAACTTCTTAAATACCGTGTGATTTATATCGCAGAGCCGGAACTTAATGGCACATCTAAAATACTGGCTTTTGAGAAGCGGGTAGAGGCACTGGTAAACCAAGGAGTGTATGTAATTGTGGAGTTATCTCGAATTCAAAGACTCCCCGTTTTTGATGTAACATGCAAAGAATATCAAGAAAAGCACGGGGTGGTGTTGTCCGGGGCTGTGAGCTGCTCCAGGGAATTGCCCTTTGGTTCGGAAGCAACGGAAAGAGATGTGACTTTCTTTGGGCTTGATGGATTGGACAAAGGCTACTTTTCTCTTTATTCTTCACCTGAGCATAAGATGGGAGATGTGGTGGGCGAGAAGAAGGTGGGAAAGGGATCTGTGATAATGATTGGAAGCCGTTTGACCCAGTATTTACAATCTCCTACGGTATTTGTGTACGGATATGACACGGAACGTCAATTTTACATTGCGGAGCCAATGAAGAAATTACTGCTGGATATTTTGGAGAAAGAAGGGTTTCAACATAGCTTTGTTCCTGAATCATTTCTCGTAGATTCTGCAGATTGGGATTATCAAGGTGTTGTATTTTCATATAATGCTCCAAAACCAGAAGAAGTTACCGTATCCGTCACCTATACGCCGAGATGGAAAGCCTGGGTGGATGGAGAGAAATGGACGGTGAGAAGCCGGGAAAATTTAATTGTGCTGGATCTTCCGGCAGGAGAGCACGAGGTGGAGTTGCATTATGTGATGACAGTTTTTGGGTACATCGGTTACGGTCTTTCATTCCTCGGTGTGGTGATTCTATTTTTTATAGTTCGAAAGTATTCTTATGTGGTGCGCTTCACTCGGTATATAGGGAAACGTTTGGTTCGATTTTTTCAATTCCCCAGCAAACAGTGGGGAAATGGCTGATAGAGGTTTTCATTGAATTCCTCCTTTCCCAAAGGGGGGGATTCGTTATATAATAAGACGAGAATATTCAGTAAATTTACAAAAGGCGTAATTTAAGGTTTGTGAAAGAATGATAAAGTATTATATCTGCAAGTATTTCATTAATGCCATGCATAGCATGGACAATATTCAGAGAAATGCCCATCGGCATACATTTGCCTTGACCATATCGATGGAGAAAAAAACCAATGGCACCCACATGGTAACCTTTGGGGATCTTGATGAACTCACCCGTCGTTATTTGGCTCAGTACAATGGGGCTTATTTAAATGGGCTCACACAATTTCAAGGAGTATATCCATCGGTGGAATGGATGGCCGAGGTATTTTTTGATGATTTAGAAATCATCTTTAGAGAAAACGGATGGAACTGTTTGCAGTTGGAAGTTTTTGACAACCCACTGAATGTATGCATTGTTTCCAACCAGATACTATTGCCTTCCGAAAATCCGGAGAAAATGACTCAATTGAGTGTTCGGGTGTTGGAAGAGGGGAAGAAGTACCGTAGCATGTTGAACCGCCTTATGGAAGAAAATTGGTAGGATGAAACACCAGAACATGATAAAAACCGGAACGATGCTTCTGGTCATATTTCTAGCTATAGGGATGTGGACTTCATATCCCTCTTTTGCATCCTCCGCTCCCATTTCCATAGATGGAGATGGGAGCGATTGGGAGGGAATCAGCGGTGGAAGTGGCACCGGTGGAGAGCTGTCAGGGTTTGTAAGAGCAGCCAACGATGAGAGATACCTGTATTTGTCATACCAAGGGAATTGGGCAACGAATGTATATGTGGAAGTGGAAATTGAAATCGATGGAGAGAGGGTTCTTTCTCCTTATAGCCCTGTCTTAATTAATTTTTATCCCGAAAGGCAACGAGGGAGCTTCGGACTGCAAGATGGTTGGTACGAAGCCATCGCCGGAGCGTCCGGCTCATATCAAACAACATATAACGAGGAATTGGAAAACTATGAGGAATTATTTTTTGAAGCCCGAATCCCATTATCGGCCTTGGGATACATAAATAACTGGAGCCCCTCAATGCGGGTTTTTTGGAATGGCCTGGGGAGAACGCAAATGGATTCTCAACTTTTTGGAGAGTCGAAGCCTCCACTGGAGGAAGATATTGCGCTTGAACAGGAGACAACGATAGAAGAACCTGATATGGAACAAGAAAGACGGGAGACGATGCAAGCATTTATGGAAGATCTCGCGGAAGAAGAAGCGGCATTAGAAGAAGAGCCTTATATAACGGATGAGGTCCTTCAGTTGGAGATGGCACTGCTTGCCACGGGCGACTACTTGGAAATAGATGGATATTATTCAGATTGGGTTGGAATTACCCATACAGATATCTATTGGAATACAAGAAACATTCATCAAGGAGCCATGGTGTTGCAGGATGATCGAATTTATGTTCATTTGAAGGCTTCGGATACTTTTAATAAGATGTTGGAAACCAATGCTATGCATTTTTATATTAATGATAACATCTCTTATGATAATAAAGGGAATCCTTCGGGGGATACCTCCATGATGGTTGCCATTGCCAATGTAGGGCCGGGATACACATTGGCAAGCTTTTTGGGAAACTTAAAAGATCCCGGAATTTATGATGGGTTGGGTGCTTTTGAATACGATGGTTGGCCCAAGCGATACTTGGGAGAAGCCGCTTTTACCGTATATAGCAAGAAGAATGACCCGGGAGATGAGTGCGAGTTTTATATGGAACTGGCAGAGATTGCCGCTTATTTTGGGGTCAATGAGAATGAAATTTATACCATTACCGCCTATTTCCCCAGACTGGGCTCTCAAGTAATGACGGTGACAGGGGTTTCTACCGGCCCGATCATAAGCGTTGTGCTGATTGTTGGGTTAGCTACGGCTGGAGTGGTGATTCACCGTAAGAGACGCAAAAAGGAAGACCATTGATGAATATGATTGCCGTTGTGCTATTGGTAGTGTGGATATATGTTTTGACTGTGCTGCAAAGAGCCGGTTTGAAGTATTGGTTGTTTTTGGTGGGAAGTGTGGGTCTTTTTGTGTTTTATGTGATTTTTTTGCAGCCTTTTTTAACACAACCTTTACAAAGTGCAGTAGCAGCCGGAGCGGGGATTTTAGGGAATGCTACGGGCTTATATTCATATGATTTTTTATATGCCACCCTGTTTATCCCGACTCACCAGGGCTCTCTGTCTCTCTATATTGATTACGAGTGTTCGGGGATTATTGAAATTGGAACCTACCTGGCAATGTTGATTTTTTTCCCGGTATACAATGGGTTTGAAAAAGTGGTGCTGTCTATTTCAGGCATTTTTATAATATTAATAACCAATATGATGCGTATTTTCATTATTTGTGTGATGGTACGGACTTTGGGGGGAGATGTGTATTTCTATGCCCACACCATTGTAGGGCGATTGTTTTTCTACGGGATCACAATTTTAGTGTATTTCTATGTGTTTACCAAAGCTCAAGTAATCCGACAGAAGATAGGAAGGTTCCGATATGGTTTGGCTAACTGAACTTGTGAGAAACTTCATCATTGTGCTTTTTACCTTTTCCTGGCTGTATTCTCTTATGGGAAGTAGCGTTTCTTTTTGGATGGCCTGGCTAATCATTCCTTTGATTATGGAAATCATTCCTGCTATGGGGAATTTTGTGATTTTAATCAAACGGAAAATCAAGAGAAGCTACAAGGAAAAGAAATGGTCTTTGGAATACGAACCGGAAATCAGTTTGATTATACCGGTGTATAATTCAGAAAAAACATTGTATCGATGTTTGGAGTCGGTATATCTTTCAGCATATCCGGCTAAAAAAATCCACATTATTTTGTCAAATAATGAGAGCGCTGACCGAAGTTTTAGGATATTTACGGAAAGCCAGAAGGCTTTTCCCGAGTTGGTAATGACATGGGTTGACGCTAAGCAGGGGAAGTCAAAAGCATTAAACCTTGCATTGTTTAACAGCAACAGCAAATACATTATCCACATTGATAGTGATGGCATTCTTCATAAAGATGCCCTTCGAAACATGGTAATCATGTTTGAAAACGATTTGGAAGTGGACTCCATTACAGGGACCGTGGTGGTAGACCCCAAGTTGATTGAGGCCACTGATAGCTTTTCAAAAAGGCTACTTCGAAGACTGGAATTTTTTGAATACTGTCAGGCGTTTTTGGCGGGGCGAAATTTTCAGGCAGAGTTTAATGCCATCTATACCATGTCAGGAGCTTTCTCGGCCTTTCGTAAATCAGCGATATTACGAACCCAATTGTTTAATACGGATACGGTGTCGGAAGATACCCACCTTACGTTTCAACTGAGGGAGACATTGGGTTCTACAATTTCTATATGCAACGAGGCGATATTCTATGTGGAGCCCATCGAAAGTGTTAATGAACTGTATGCCCAAAGGCAAAGATGGCAGATGGGAGAAATCGAGGTCATTCACATATTTATGAGGAACCGATTGAATGCGGTTCGAGGGATGCTCAATAGTTTTATACTCAGAATCTTGATTTATGACCACACCTTCGCCTTTCCTCGTATGATTTGGTATTTTGCATTGATTTGCTTGTTGTTCCTAAATTATCCGTTACGACTTATTGTGTTGTCCTTCTTTTTGATCTACTTGCTTTATGTTTTTTCGGGAGCGCTATATTATCTCAATATATTGCTTTTTTTGAAACCCTTGCCGGAACTTAGAAAGTATTATGGGAACAAATGGTATCTCGTTTTTCTTTTGCCGGTTTTCAATTTTATGGTGTTCTGGTTTCGGTTTGCCGGGATATTAAACTCTATCAATGGACAAAAAGTATGGAAAACTCTGGATTTAACCGCTGAAAGCCAAATGGCAAAGGCGGTACTACGAAAAGACTTAAAATGGTTTTTAAAAATCAAAAGAAAAGGGGATTCTTTAATCAATCGTTGATTATTGTGGAAAGTGCCAAAAGATAAGGGTGGTTGTACATGGTAAAAGCTTTGCAAAGATTAAGCAACTCAAGAGGGCTCACAATTGTAGCGGTAATGGTACTGTTTCTTTTGGTAAGCACTTTTTTGCTGTTGATTAACCGGGAATTGGTGGAAAACCGCCAAGATTATTTAGGCGCTTACCAACTACAGAACCAGTATTATGTTCATGAGTTGGCGGGCCATCTTTCTTCGCAGATTCAAAACGGAGCCTCCGATCGCCAGCTGGTGGAGTATTTGAAAACAGGAGTCGCTACTTCCAATAGCCGTTGGTTTTTTCTGGCAAAAGGTTCCAGTATCCTTTACGCCAAGAACCAAAGCACCACGGAGGGGCTGGGGTCTTTGAAAAACAAAAACACCTTCTTGAAACATATGGGAGCGCAGCAAGATATTTTGCTTCATCATGTTTCTTTTGAAGAGTCCGGGGTTACCTATGTTGTGGGAGTAGTGACCTCAAAAAGCGGTGCATTTAATTTGGCGGCAATACCGCGTCACGAAACCTTCATACTTTTGGTGTGCCTTTCTTTTGCAGCTATTATGTTCGCTATTGCTATGATTACCATATCCACGGTAAAACGAAAAAATGGCAAACTGAAAAAAGCGGAAGAAGCTTTGGTAGAAAGAAATAATCAACTTAACCTTTTATTGAAAGAGGACCAAGAGATTCAGCAAATTCTCGATTGCCCTCGAGAAGAAACAAAGTATTATGATGACCAGGTGTTGGAAACCCTACTTTCCAAGTCTACCAATATCAAACTGTTCCCCATATGTTTATTAGGGATTTATGTGGTCATGAAGGATAAGTACTATACGAAAAACCAGATTTTCAGCTATATTGAGCCCATCAAACCTTTGCTCAAACCCTATCATGTGTTGGGCGAAGTGGCCCGAGGAGAATTCGTAATCCTTCTTTACCGAACCTCTTTGGAGGAGGCGGAATTTTTGAAACAACAAATATACGAAATATGGGAGACCGGGTATGTGGCAAGAGGGCTGCGTGTTGGTGCCGGTATCATGGAAGTGGATTTACTTCATGAGACCGCATTGGAAACCTACCAGAAGTTTGTGGCGAATATGGATGTGGCCAGTCGTCCGGAAATTTATCAGGGAATGGAGGAAGATGAAAATGAGATTCCGTCAATATAAATTTAAGTTATACTTAAACGCCACTCATCACATTACCATTGATGGCAAACCAGGAGAAAAACATCCACACACCTGGGAAATTTCTTTGGATGTTCTTAAGACCAAAGAAGAATTCGTGAAGTTTAATGAGCTGGAAGAAATGGTGGAGCGCTTCATTTCCGTGTATCAAGACCGGGATTTGAATGAAACACCGCCTTTTAATTTGATGAATCCTACATTGGAAAATTGCAGCGATTTTTTCTTTGAGAAGTTCCAACAAATTTTATCTTCCCATGGATGGATTGTTCTGATGATGACGGTGAGTGAGACTCCCACCCGTTCTTATGTGATTTCCAATGTTCATGATAGCAGCCCGGAAGAAACTAATCGAGCATTGGATGCGGTAGCTGACGAGGTTCTGGAAAAAATTATGGAGGCTCATATCGAATGACAAACCCAAGGGGTAAGATTTTGGCGGTGATTTTACCGGCATATAACGAATATGAAAACATTCAGCCGCTTTTGGAAAGATGGAGTCGGCAGGAGGCTCCCTTGAAGGATAGAGGCATTCGCCTAGTGGTACTGGTGGTGGATGATGGTAGCAAAGATGAGACTTCTTCTTTGTTGATGCGATTGGAGAATGAATATTCCTTTTTGCTCCACACCAAACATGCAACGAACCTAGGGTTGGGTCAAGCTCTTTCCACGGGAATTCACCATGTCATGGACCAAGAACCTCATTGCACCTACATTACAGTCATGGATTGTGATAACACCCAAGATCCTGTGTATATCATACCGTTGATTGAAAAAATGGACCAAGAGGATTCTAAGGATGTGGTGATTGCATCCCGATACCAACCCGGATCCAATGTGACGGGAGTGCCATTTTACAGGTTATTTTTGAGCTATGGAGCGAGAGTAGCATATACCCTTTTCTTGCGTGTTCCCAAAGTGCGTGATTATACATGTGGATACAGGCTGTATAATGTATCGCATTTGCAAAAGGCTGTGACACATTTTGGAGAAAGTTTGTTGGAAGAAAAGGGGTTCGGTTGTATGGTAGAGCTTTTATATAAATTGCATCTTTTGGGAGGAAGGTTTGCAGAAATTCCTTTTCATTTGAGATATGAAGATAAACTGGGGCATAGCAAAATGAAGGTGATGAATACTATGGTTCGTAGCCTGTCCTTGGTCTTTCGACTGCGGAGTATGGGGAAAGGAATCTCGAATTTATGAGGCAAAACGGTTCTGAAAAAAGGCCGTCTGAAAAAGGCGGAAAGGGTAGTGATATAAAAGAAAATACCGGCGGCACAAAGATGGGAAGACTTCCGAAGATTTTACGGTATTTTATCATCTCCTGCGGCGCCCTTTTGATTGACATTTCAATTGTTTGGCTGCTTTATAAAGAACTGGAGGTCAATGTTATTTTATCCAACACCATCGGTGTGGTGGTGGGTTTTTTATTTAGTTATTGGATGACATCGGGAATGGTATTCCCAGCTGCCAGGGGGGCCGGGGGGTTCCTTGTGTTCTTTTTTACCTTTTTAGGGGGATTGGCTTTGGCCGATTTTTTGATTTACAGCGGAGAGACCAAGTGGTTTTTAGCTTATCCGGAGGAGATTCGTTTTTTCATGAGCAAAGGACTTTCTACGACAGTTCCTTTTTTCGTCATGTATTTTACCAGAAAAAAGATTTATGAGTATATGGACTTGCAGAGGGAAAGAGGGTATTCCGCCGGTTCCCGTCCCGGGATTATATTAGCACTTTTGATATTGGCCGTCTTTTCCATAGCATTGGTTTACGGAATGCGGGAAGGGCAATATTATGGCAGCGGAAATGATATTTGGGGGCATATCTATAAAACCCAGGTTTTGGTGGAGGGAATTCAAAATGGAGACTTCTATCCTCTCTATAACCCGGACTGGTACAATGGGATTCAATTGTACCGCTACTGGCCACCCTTGTCTTATTATGCATTAGGCGCCCTATATTTTTTGGTACAAGGCAATATGGAGTTGGCTTATTATCTTTTCTTTGGGCTTTCAGTATTTTTTAGCGGCATCCCTTGGATTGTTATGGGCGCAAAAGAGAAAAGAATGGTTTTAGGTACGGTGATTGCGCTATTATGGTTTTTTATGCCGGATAATATTCGTGTGTTTTTGAATGAGGGAAACCTTCCCCGGATGCTTGCAATTGTGTTGGTGCCCTATTTGGTGTACTTTCTTTGGTCCTATATCCGCAAAGAAAAAAAAGGCTCTTTGTTTTGGCTTATACTGGTGATGGCCGCATTAGTTCTTTCTCATGTAATGATTGCGGCAATGGCTGGTGTGGCAGCTTTTGTATTCTTAGTCATTGATTGGTTTTATAACAAAGGGTTTGCTCGTTCCTTTTGGGCCTTGCTGGCCATGATTTCCGGCATCACTCTAACTGGTTTCTGGTTGATTCCCGCTATGTCTGGAGGTCTTGTGGGAATGAATTCAACCTCTACCGCTATGGTGTTGGAATCCTTAGCTTTCCCCATGTTGGACCAATTGAATCCAATGATTCGTTTTGAAGATTCCGGTCGATTCTATTTTGGTCTTGGCATCGTAATTCTATCTATTTTTGGTCTGATTTTTGGTAGCCGGAAAGGCAAGGCGGGATATATTTTTGTCTTGCTTTTGGTGGTTTCCATCACCCCCTCCTTTCTCCCTATTCTTATGGAACTACCCGCAAGTGAATTATTCTGGATGATCCGATTCACCACATTTGGTTATGCCTTCTATTTTTTATCCTTACTTGAATGGAAGGAAATACGCAGGTGGGTAACAATCCTCATTGTGTTGGTCTTGGTGATAGATTTACTTCCTTCTTTGAATCTTGGCAGATACGCGGTGAGCAATGCGCGAACCATTCAAGGAGATGTAGAAGTATTGGCTAACACCACTTCTCAGCGGGCAGCCTTGATGGATTTAAGCTGGTTGGGTTCTTATCCTTCTTATGAGTTGGTGAAAGGAGCCAACCCCGTCTTTTATACTTATGGATGGGCATGGCAGGGGGCGGAAACAGCAGATGATATCGTAATGTTAAATACCTCGGTGGAACAGGAAAATTATCTTTATCTTTTCGATAAGGCATACGCCATGGGAAATGATACGGTGGCCATATTAAAAGAGCATTTGGGAAAAGCGGGAAAAAGCAAGATGGATTTGATTTCAAAAGCTTCTTTTTCCGGGTATCGTTTGACAGAGGAAACGGAAAAACTTTATATATTCAAAAAAGAAACCCCGGATTCATTTGGTGTGATTACAGACTATAAGGGGATTGGAATCGGAGAATTTGCCAAAACCTTACCATTGTTTTATCCAAGTTTTACAGTGGGAGATTCTGTCTATCTAGACGATTACAAGGTAGAGGATTTGTTGCGATACCATACCATTTTTCTTTCCGGTTTTTCTTATCGGGATAAAAAAGAGGCGGAAGATTTGATTCGCCAGATAGCCAACCGAGGAGGCAAGGTGGTTGTGGATGTGACTCATGTTCCCTACGATACCGTCACTCAAAGGATGAATTTTTTAGATGTAAATGTGGCGAATATCGCATTCAATCAAAGATTTCCAGAGCTACATTACAAAGGAAAAGCTGTTTTGACTTCTGATTTTAAGGAAGAATACGACCCATGGCAAACTCAATACATCGTTTCACTTCGCCATGTGACGGGATTCAGTATGTACTCTGATGAAAAATTAATCTGGGCAGGCTATAATGACAGTCCTAACATTCAGTTTATAGGGTTAAATTTAATGTTTCATGCGGTAGATAAAGTGGATGTGGATTTACTGCAGCTTATGAGCCAAATACTGGAGGTGGATTATAAAAAATTGCCGCCCCGGGAAACGGTTCCCCTACAAATTGAATACGGCCCAAGAGAAATTATAATACGATCTTCGAAGGACCAAGTGAACACCACCTTGGCATACCAGGATATTTTTCAATCGGATCGAATTTTGAGGCAAGAAGGGAATTTTTTAGTGGTGGATCGAGGAGTCACCCGTATTACTTATGGATACCCCTTGGGCAATTTGGGATGGAGGGTTAGCCTGGTGGGATTGTTTATGTGTCTATATGTATTAATAGGACATCTCTTTTACCAACGCAAGCTGCAACATAAAAAAAATCAGATGGAAAGGTTGTGAACCAGCCCCTAAGTGATATAATAAGCCCAAGAAAAGGGTTTTCACGAATTAATAAGCTGCCTTGATGCCGAATTGAGAAAGGTGGAGATCATGTTAACAATGTGGGGAAACAGCAAGAAAGGAATGATCCTCCTTTTCTTTTTGGTTTCCGGAATATTTTTTGGTTTAATCAATAGTCTTCTTTTTTCTAATGTCAAGGGATTGATTACGGATCAACTGGGGCAGAGTGCCATTCAGGTGGCTTCTACGGCAGCTAAAATCATTGAAGAGGATATCTCCCCCTATCAGAAATTGGTAGATTCTGCTCGGAATGGGACTTCCTATGATGAAGTCTATTACGGAAGAATGCTATTGCTGTTTCAACGAATTAAAGAAGATACTCGGTGTACTTATGTGTATACTGAAATTCAACATTCGGACAATGAAATCATGTACATCCTGGATGGGGAAAATCCGGAATCAGAGATGTTTTCTCCGCTGGGATCTTTGGATGAACTTGAGATTCAGGAAGAACAGTCTTATTTAGAAAAAATAGCGATAGCCACTGGCATCGTATCCTGGGCCAATTGGGGAGAACTGGTTTCCGGCTATGCACCTATTATCCATCAGAACACAGGAGAGCTGGTGGGCCTGGTGGGAGTGGATTATTCCATCGACCATATAAGAGGGCTATTGCAAAATATTCTTGGGCTGATGATTTTCTTTGGCGTTGCACTGTCCGTATTGTCCACTTGGTTATTCTATAAATTATATAGGGATCGGTTTCAGGCTCTCAATGTGGATTATCTAACGGGGTTGTATTCACGAAGATTTTTGGATTATCGCTTGGAGAAAGAGATTAAAAGAGCGGAAAAGGGAGAAACTTCATTATGTTTGATGATGGCAGACATTGATGATTTTAAAAAGATTAATGATTTGTACGGCCATGAAGTGGGGGATCAAGTATTACGCCACACTGCCCTGCGGCTTCAAAAGATTGTCGGGGGCAAAGGGTACCCTTATCGCTTAGGTGGCGATGAGTTTCTGGCTTTGATTATCGGAAGTGATCAGAAGGAAGGATATCGCCTAGCCTGCACTATGAGCGATTCTTATGGGTGGGAAGACGAAGATTTGCAAGGGTTCCTACCAGCGGGATTGGAAGTGACATTAAGCCTTGGAGTGGCTTTTTGGGAAGAAGGAATGCAAGGGCGTGAGCTGATAGAAAAAGCTGATCGGGCCCTTTATGAGGCAAAAGAGTCTGGTAAGAACCAGGTATGCGTTTTTGAAGGCTAAGAGAGGTCCATCTGGTATTTTTCATTATACAAGGTGCGGTACCCTAAATAGAGAGAAGAAAAAACAGAAACTGAAACCACAGAGGCAATGGCGATCATAATGGCAATTTGGTAGAGAACGGCCGTAGAAGGATTGGTGCCGGAAAGAATTTGCCCTGTCATCATTCCGGGAAGAGACACGATGCCCATTCCCAACATGGAATTCATGGTAGGCAACAAGGCAGTTTCCAGGGCTTGATTTGCAAAGGGCAACAAAATTTTTTTTGGATGAGCCCCAAGGTTAAGCAATGCTTCAATTCGGTTTCGTTGCCCTTCAAAGCTTTCCCGAAAGGTTTTCACCCCCAGAGTAACACCGGTCATGGCGTTTCCAACCACCATGCCGCTTAAAGGAATAACATATTGGGGATTAAATAAATTCTCTCCTATAATGACTGCTATGAAAAACACAATGATTCCCAGGCCAGAAAGGGACAAGGAGAGTGCAATGGATATCTTGAACTTTCGGTTTAAGGATTGGTTTTTTGAAAGCACCCTATGAATGGCAAAAATATTCATGAGAAGGAAATAGGTGATTACAAAAGTCGGGTGAGGATTTTGGAAAATATATGTAAGAATCCATCCTGCTAAAATCAGCTGGATGGTCATGCGAAAACTGGCCCAGATTAGCAATTTGCTTTGTTGAATCTGGCTTTTTTTCATGATGAAAAGAATAATGATTAATAACGCATATATCAGGGCAAAGGATGCGATTTCAAGTTTCACCACTTCATTCATGAGCCAGCTCCTTCTCACAAGAAATTACATGGTCTTGGTATTTTTCCATAATACTTCTATCGTGACTGATGACTACTAATGTGATGGCCTTCTCTTTAGTGTATTGGGTGATGTTATCCATCAGCTGATGTGCTGTTGCCCCGTCCAACGCAGAGGTGGGTTCATCTAATATAAGCACTTCCGGTTGAAAGGAAAGGCAAATGGCAATGAAAATTCGTTGACGTTCTCCGCCCGACAACACATCGCAAGACCGGCCCAAGGAAAAAGGAAGGCAGCATAAATCCAAATAGAACATCATTTCTTCCGGTGAAGGAGGTACCAACTCCCGGTATTCATAGAAGTTTATAAAATTTTTCTGAATGGTTTGATTGAATAGAAAGATGGACTGGCTGGCCAGCAATACCTTTTGGCGCAATTGCAATATATCCCATTCTTCATAGGGTTTTCCGTTTAAAAACAAATGTCCCTCGGAAGGAGATAGGGTGGCATTCATCAATCGTGCCAAGGTGCTTTTACCGCAACCGCTGGGGCCAAATAAAAAAGTGGTTTTGTGTCGGGGGATTTCTATGGGAGGATACTTTGCAATGGGCCCAAAACGAAGCTGCTCTCCAAAGATTATTGTGTCCATAAAATTCCTTTTCATTGAAAATGTTTGTTTTTCAGGGTAAAATAGAAAAAACAGTGAACATTGATATTATAGCATAAAGAAGGAACTGGAGGAGATTTATTAGGAGGAATTAAAATATGAAAATTGGCATTATTGTTCATTCTCACACAGGCAATACCCTTTCGGTGGGAGAAAGAATAAAGGAAGAATGGGAAAGAAAAGGGGCTTCTGTGAAGGTAGAGCGTGTTAAAGCGGTAAATGAAGAACCGGCAGAAGCCGAAAAAACAGAACTGGCGGAAACTCCCGATGTGTCCTCTTATGATGTGGTTGTATTTGGTGCTCCCGTTCGGGCCTTTTCGTTGTCTCCTGTTATGAAAAAATACATGAATCAAATCGATTCTCTGGCAGGGAAAGAGGTGTATTGTTTTGTTACCCAGCAATTAAAAACTCCTGTTCTGGGGGGGAGCCATTCCATTAAGCAAATGAAACAGCTCTGTGCAGTAAAAGGGCAGAGAGTGACGAAGAGTGGAATCATTAATTGGTCGAATAAGAAGAGGGAAGAAATGATAGAGTCTTTAGTAAAAGATTTTACCGGAGAAATGTAGTTTGTGATTGAATAACCGGGGGGAGGAATATATGAGAGGTGATGAAGGAAAGAAGAAAAATAGATGGAGGCCTTTGGTTTTTATTCTAATTTTGAGTTTGCTTTTCGGGCCCTTGGGAATTTCTCAGGTCCAAACAGCTTGGGCGGACGAATCTTTGGTGGTATTGAACAACGGACATTTGAGATTCGGTACAGGAAGTGAAGTTTCTTGCGATGGCTATGGCAGCCTAAAACAGCCGTTTTATAAGAGTTCGGATGGCTCTTTTTATAAGCTCACCTATTCAAGCTATGCTTTGGATTATGAAATCGGTGAAGGTGGAGATGGAACGTCTTGGTGGAACAGGAACGGTTCTCATGTTGGTACGAATTATGGGAATGTTCTAAGTAACTTGACTGTTGATGCAACTGGATATGTGGCTACCTTAGAAGGGGGTTACGGCACAGTTGTTGTTACAGGTACCACTTCGATTAATGGGAAAAATGTAGAAATCGAAAACACATATCGTTTGGATCAAGGCAAATCTTTCATCAAAGTTACTACAAGGTTCACGAATGTAACGGATACGGCCATTTCGAATTTTCGGTATTGGGTAGGGACCCGGGACGATTGGGTAGGCTCAACAGATGGGCCGAGAAAAGAAAAAGGGAATCTGGTGGATGGTTCGTTTTCGCCTATTTCCAATGCATCTACTACAGCAAGAGCGTTAAGAATTTCCACCGGGGCAGAGGGTGTGTTGTTTTATACCGACACAGATCGAGCCAACATCATCATAGGGGAGCGATACGGTTGGTCGAATGTTACTTCCAGAAACCCTGTTGATAGCCCTTATGACGAAACAGGCGATGATAGTTATGCTTTCTATGTGCGATTGAATGATTTAGAGCCTGGGGAATCAGATCAATTTACCTGGTATTACGCGGCGGGAGCCTTGTCGGAATTGGATGACATCATTGAAGATGTTGCCTCTGCAGTAGGTGCCGCCGGGAGTTCAACCAACCATACATCAGAGTTTTCTTTTTCAACCAGTGATGCGGGTATAGGTTATTATGTAGTAGTACCCCGTGGTGAAACGGAACCTAGCCCTGAAAATATTATCAATGGGTGGAATTACGCTTCTCTTCCGGCTGTGGCCAGCGGCAGCATTTCTATGACAACAGATGAAAGTGTTACTCTGCAAGTTGAGGGGTTGGACCGAGGGCAAGAGTACACACTATATTTTGTAATGGTGTACGAAGACGATTCGTTATCAGCCATCAGTCCTGTGAATTTTGCTACTGCAAATCGATATGAGGTGATATTTGATAGCCTAGGGGGCTCTTATGTTGCGCACCAAGAACTTCGAGACGGTGACTATGCTACGGAACCGGAGGATCCAATCCGCTCAGGATATCTTTTTGATGGATGGTATGAATCTTTAGCGTATACTACACCTTTTTCTTTTACAACAACTGCTATTGGGTCAGATGTTACTATTTTCGCCAAATGGAACATAGTGGAAAGTAGTCGCAATCGAAATGCGCCCAAAATATCCTCTATAATTGTGAATGGCGAACCATGGCGAGGTGGCACGGAAGGAATTCGTTATGAGGGTAACGAAACCATCGCTACCGTTTTTATGGACATAGAAAATACAAAGAAGGCTTTGTCTGAGAATACAGAAATGGGAGATGGAAATTTGTTAGAGATTCCCGTCATGAGTCAATATGCCACCAGAGGCAGGGTGCTTTTGACAGGGGATATTGTTGAACTCATGGAGCAAAACGAATATTCCCTTTCTGTGAGTCACAGGAACTTACAGTACATACTTCAAGCTAAAGATTTTGGAATCCATCAAATAGCCCGGCAGCTAGAGGTTGCTTTGAATTCTTTAGAACAAATTGAAATACAGATAGAGATGGGGCCGGTAAATGATGATTTGTTTGCAAAATACACCCAAGCGGTTCAAGAAAACGAAGGTATGTTGATTTTCCCGCCCATTTCGTTCAATGTGACAGCGGTTGCCATGGATGCAGCAGGGGCTCGGAGAGAAATTACGATTCAACGATTTGATAGTTATGTGACTAGAACCATTGAACTGCCTGAAGGAATAGACCCCGAAAAAATAACAACCGGCATCGTATTTCATGGGGATGGAAGTTATAGCCATGTTCCTACAAAAGTATTTCAATTGAATGGGAAATGGTATGCCTCCATACAATCCCTTACCAACTCTGATTATGGAATTATTTATAATCCCGTTGTAGTGGAATCTGTGAGAACGCATTGGTCAAAAGAAGCCGTAGAAGATTTGGCATCACGTCTAGTAATAGTAAATAGTATTGATTTTCGCCCGGGGGAATTGATTACCAGGGGAGATTTTGCCGACTACATCGTACGAGGATTGGGCTTACATAAAAGAAATATGGCAGAAAAACAAAGATTTTCAGATGTGCCTTTTGATGATATCAGAGCAGATTCCATTGAAATTGCAGTTCAATATGGTATTATTACCGGTCATACAGATGGCACATTTCGACCGGATAAATTAATCAGTCGGCAGCAAGCTATGGTCATGATTTCAAGAGCCATGAATATTACGGGGTTGGAGTCTGTTTCTCAGGTGGAGTTACATCAATTCGCGGATGTGAATGATGTTACAGAGTGGGCGTATTTAGATGTGGAAAGAGCAATCAAGGCCAACATATTTAAAGGGATTTATTCCAACTTATTAGCTCCTCAAGGTAAGCTAAAATATGGTGAAACTGCGGTAGCCATTCGAAGATTACTCCAGGAATCCAATTTGATTAACAAATAAGTTCGCAAAACAACTATAAAAATTGTTGACATTCACAAAAAATAGTGACATAATCCTTTTAAGAAACAATATGTACAAACTAGGAGATTGCAATGAACCATAACACCGCAACCAGCAACTATTATTACTATTTTACCTTTGCCTTTTGCAAAGGCATTTTGAGTTGCGCTGCGAAAAGAGATTCCTGGTTGTAGATGAAGAGAATCCACGGACCCTGCAGTGTCGCTCACTGTAGGGTTTTTTGTTTTTAAAGTGTAGAAAGCCAAGAGGTGAAGGAAATGATCGTGATTCTAAAAGAAAATTATGATAAGAGACAGTTGGAGGATTTGAAAGCCTGGCTACACAGCAAAAATATTCATGTGCATTTCAGCGAAGGGATGCATCATACGATTTTGGGATTGGTAGGAGATACTTCCTCGGTAGACCCGGATTTGATTCGAGCGTTGGAAATCGTAGAGGATGTGAAGCGTATACAGGAACCCTATAAAAAAGCCAACCGGAAGTTTCATGGGGAGGATTCTGTAATCCATGTAGGGGGTGTACCAATTGGGGGGAGACATTACCAGGTTATTGCCGGACCTTGCAGCATCGAATCGGAAGAACAGATTGTTGCCATAGCCCAAGCGGTGAAAGAAGCAGGAGCCACCATCCTGCGGGGAGGGGCTTACAAGCCACGTACCTCTCCGTATGATTTCCAAGGACTGAAAGAGGAAGGATTGCGGCTGATGCTACTGGCCAAGGAAATTACTGGCCTTCCTATTGTGACAGAAATCATGGACGCTTCTCACCTCATGCTTTTTGAAGAAGTGGACATGATTCAAGTAGGAGCCCGAAATATGCAGAACTTTGAATTGTTGAAAACCTTGGGTAGGGTAGATAAACCTATTTTGTTGAAAAGGGGATTGGCCAATACACTTCAGGAGCTTTTGATGAGCGCGGAATACATTATGAATGAGGGAAACGAACGGGTCATTTTATGTGAAAGAGGAATTCGAACCTTTGAAACTGCCACTCGAAATACACTGGATGTTTCCGCTGTACCTTTGTTAAAAGAGCTGTCTCATTTGCCGGTTATTGTGGATCCCAGCCATGGTACGGGATTGGCAAAATTGGTTCCGCCCATGGCGATGGCTGCAACGGTAGCAGGAGCAGATGGGGTTTTGGTGGAGGTGCACAACGATCCGGCTCATGCCCTTTGCGATGGCCCCCAATCCATTACCCCGGAGGAATTTCAAGTATTATCGAATCAATTAGTACATCTTCATACCATCGCGTTTAAAAGGGGGAAATTCCGATGAAAATAGGCATTGTTGGGTTGGGTTTAATTGGTGGATCCGTAGCAAAATCCATTCGAAAAAACACCTTGCATCAAGTATATGGAATCGATCGGGATGTTAGCATCATGGCGAAGGCAAAAATGGTGGGTGCTTTGGATGAAGAACTAACCTCCTCATCGATAGGAGAGATGGACCTTTTATTGCTGGCTATTTATCCCAACGATACCTTTCCTTATCTTCAGGAAATGGCCCCTAAAATCAAAAAAGAGGCACTGGTGATGGATTTATGCGGGGTGAAAGAGAAAATTTGCAGGGACGCTTTTCCTTTGGCCCAAGAGATGGGATTTTACTTTATTGGAGGGCATCCCATGGCAGGAATTGAGTTTTCCGGCTTTGACGCATCGAAAGAATCCTTGTTCCGTAACGCCTCCATGATTTTAGTCCCACCGCCTCGAATTCCTATTTTGAAGTTGGAGTTCCTTAAGACCCTATTTCTTTCTTTGGGATTTTCGCACATTGAGATTTCCACACCAGAAAAACATGATAAAATAATAGCACTAAGCTCCCAACTGGCTCATGTGGTTTCCAGCGCATATGTGCAAAGTCCTCAAGCCATGCAACACAAAGGGTATTCTGCCGGAAGCTTTCATGATATGACCCGAGTTGCCAAACTGAATGAGGAACTATGGAGTCAATTGTTTTTCTCGAACTACGATAATTTATTGGAAGAAATTGATGGATTAATCCTTCGATTATCAGAGTATCGAAATGTGATTAAGCAACGGGATGAAGAAGGCTTAAAACGACTTCTATCGCTGGGTCGTCAAAGGCGAGTGGAGTTGGAATAGGAGTTGGTACCTATGACGGTGATGGTGTATCCCAACAATATAAAAGGTTCCCTTAATGCGATTCCGGCAAAGGCTCATGGGCATCGGCTTTTTATTGCTTCGGCTTTAAGCCATGAAAAGACTTTGTTGGAATTGCATTTATTATCTCGAGATTTGGAAGCCACCCTGGGGTGTTTGGAGGCACTGGGTTCCGGGACTGTACATGATGCAAAGGGAATCTGGATTACTCCTTTGAATTTTCCTAAAGAGATTCCTGTTTTGGATTGCGGGGAAAGCGGTTCTACCTTGCGATTTCTCTTGCCGATAGCCGCAGCACTGGTTGAAGAGTTTGAGATGCGTGGAACGGGCCGTCTTCCGGATCGACCTCTTGGAGAATTAAAAAGAGAAATGATGCGAAATGGTTGCCGCTTTTCTTCAAACCAACTTCCTTTCCGGGTCAGAGGGCCTTTGGACCCCGGCAAATACCAGTTGCCAGGGGATGTATCTTCTCAATACATTACCGGGCTATTGATGGCTCTCCCACTTTTACGAAAGGATAGTGTTATTGAAGTCCAGAGTCCTTTGGAATCAGCGGGTTATGTGGAAATGACATTGGATGTATTAAAGGCTTTTGGGATTGCGGTGCGAAGAACAAAAGTTGGGTTTAAGGTTCCGGGTAATCAAAGGTATCATTCTCCGGGGAAGGTGAAGGTGGAAGGAGATTGGTCCAATGGGGCGTTCTTTTTGGCTATGGGAGCCATTCAAGGAGAGGTCAAAGTGGAAGGTTTGGAAAAAGCTTCGCTTCAACCGGATCGAAAAATTCTTGCCTTCATGGAGGAAATGGGAGCAAAACTGACGGTATCATCCCAGGGAGTTCTGGCAAAAAAAAGCCCTTTAAAAGCCATAAAAGCCGATATATCGGCTTGTCCTGATTTGATGCCGGTATTATCCGTTCTCATGGCCAATGCGACTGGAATATCTGAAATCATGGGAGGGAAGCGTTTGCGATTTAAGGAAAGCGATCGAATCCGTGCAATGAAGGAGAATCTTAGCGGGTTGGGCGTTCAAGTAGAAGAAAAAGAGGATGGTTTGAAAATATGGGGAAATCCGCATATACGAGGAGGTGCGGTTCAAGGATACAACGACCACCGAATTGTGATGGCGATGGCTACAGCTGCCTGCAATAGCAAAGCCCCTATTTTAATTACAGACCATGATGCGGTAGAAAAATCCTATCCGAATTTCTTTTTGGATTTAAAAAATATGGGAGGTGAATGGAATGTCCTTTAGTTATGGAAGAAAGTTGAGAGTCACCTTGTTTGGATCTTCTCATGGGTCTGGAGTGGGAATGGTGTTGGATGGGATTCCCTCTGGGGTTTTAATCGATTGGGAGCAGGTGAAGGTTCAAATGGAGCGAAGAAGTGCCGTTGGAAAACCCTATGCTACTGACAGAAAAGAAGAGGATTCTTTTGAAATTTTGTCCGGGTGGTCACAAACGGGAACGGATGGTGGTGCGTTGGCGGCCTTGATTCCTAACGGGGACATTCGGTCTAAAGATTATGAAGAGATGCTGTTCATTCCAAGACCTATGCACGCAGATTATCCTGCCATGGTGAAGTATGGGACCGGTTATAATCCAAGGGGTGGGAGCTTTTTTTCCGGAAGGATGACAGCTCCACTGGTTTTGGCGGGAAGCATTGTCAGGCAACTTCTTGAAAAAAAAGGAATTTATATAGGCGCACACATTGCTAGCATTGCAGAGGTGCGGGACAAAAATTTTCCTGCTTTGGCGTTGCCGCAAACGCTTTTGAGAGATTTGGCAACCCAATCCTTTCCTGTAATTCATCAAGAAGCGGGGCTTAAAATGATGGAGGAAATCAATCGGGCCAAAGAGAATGGGGATTCTGTGGGGGGCACGGTAGAGTGTGGAATTATTAATCTACCCGTAGGAGTCGGTTCTCCTTGGTTTATGGGATTGGAAAGCCAGCTGTCAGCTATTCTTTTTGCTATTCCCGGCGTTAAGGGGTTGGAATTTGGTTCCGGATTTGAAGGCACCAAAATGCTTGGAAGTCAACATAACGATGCGTATTATCTGAAGGATGGAATGATTCGGACGAAAAGCAACCATCATGGCGGGATTCTGGGGGGATTGTCTACTGGAATGCCATTATTGTTTCGAGTGGCTTTCAAACCGACTGCTTCCATTGCCAAGGAGCAGGATTCGATAAATATGCATAAAGGAGAGGAATGCAAAGTGTCTGTAACGGGACGCCATGACCCTTGCATTGTACCAAGGGCCTTGATTTGTGTGGAATCCGCAGTAGCCATAGCATTAGCAGATGAATTAATGATAGAGGGGTTATTATGAGTATGATAGAGCAAAGAAAAAAGTTGGACCAGTTAGATGAACAACTAGTCAAAATATTTGTGGAGAGGATGGAACGGGTAGCGGAGATTGCGGCGGAGAAGAAAAAAGAGGAAACGCCCATAAAGGATCCGGCCAGGGAACGTGAAATCCTTCATCGCATTACAGGGTTTGGCTCCGGGGAATTAGAAACCTATATCAAGACATTGTACCAAACGGTCTTTTCTTTGAGTCGTGCCTACCAAAGGGCGTTGAATTTCCAAGAAACTCCTTTGGAAAAGAAGATTCGAGAGGCCATGAAGGGAGCTGGAAGCGGGTTGCCCAGAAAAGCAGTAGTGGCATGCCAGGGAATAGAGGGGTCCTATTCTCAGCTAGCAGCCAGCAAGCTGTTTTCTTTGCCCAGCATTATGTACTTCAATCAATTTGAACATGTATTTCAGGCGGTGCAAAGGGGACTGTGTCAATACGGCATACTTCCTATTGAAAATAGTACCTCGGGATCGGTGCCCCAGGTATATGACCTGATGAAAGAATATGATTTTCATATTGTCAAGGGCGCCCGATTGAAAATACAGCATCACCTTTTTGGAAAGCCGGGTAGCTACCTGGAGAACATTCAAGAGATTTGGTCCCATCCGCAAGCTTTGGATCAATGCTCCGATTTTCTAAAAAAATTGCCCCACGCAAAAGTGAAAGTATGTGAAAACACTGCTTTGGCTGCAAAGATGGTGGCAGAAAGCGGGGAAGAAAGAATGGCGGCCATTGCTTCTTCACATTGTGGAGTGCTCTATGGTTTGGATCCGCTGAAAAAGAGCGTAGAAAACCACAGCAACAACTACACCCGATTTATTTGTATTTCAAAAAGCTTGGAAATATACGGAGATGGGGATAAAATAAGCTTGATGTTGTCAGTTCCTCACGAACCGGGTGCCTTGTTTGATTTGTTGTCGAAGTTTGCCGCCTTAGGGATTAATGTTTCCAAAATAGAAAGCCGGCCCATTCCGGGAACAGATTTCGAATTCATGTTTTATTTTGATTTGGAAGCGGCTTTATGGGAGGAGCCGGTGATTCACTTGATGGGGGATATGGAGCAAACATTGGAGAATTTCCAATTTTTAGGATGGTATGGTGAGTGAGTATGAGAATATGGATTATCAATGGCCCCAACATGAATCTTCTGGGAATCAGGGAGCCGGAATTGTATGGGAATAAAACATATGAAGACCTTCTAGAACATCTTAAAGTGGAAGCCCGTAATATGGGCATAGAAATTCAGTGCTTTCAATCCAACCATGAGGGGGATTTAATTGATTGGGTTCAAGAGGCCCGGGGAAAGGCCGAGGGGCTTATTATCAATGGGGGTGGATATACCCATACTAGCATCGCATTGATGGATGCGGTGAAAGCTGTGAATTTGCCTTTGGTGGAAGTTCATTTGACAGATCCTACACAAAGAGAGGCGTATCGCAGGACCTCATACCTTTCTGGGGTAGCAATAAAAACTATTGTAAATAAAGGATTTACCGGGTATTCAGAGGGGATGAGATATTTAAAGGAAACTTTAGAGTAAACAACCCTGTGTAAATTTTCGTTAACAGTCAGGATGGGTGATCATTCACCAGGAGAGGAGTGGATCTGCTTTGATTTTATGTATTCCGTTTATTTGTGTCGGAGTAGGGGCTGTGGCCGGATTTTTTATCAAGAAAAAGAGAATCCTTCGTTGGGTGGAGAAAACCATTGATATAGGATTAATGGTATTGATGACGGTAATCGGACTCTCTATAGGTGCCAATGAGCTTGTGATGAAAAACTTAGGAAACATAGGTCTTCAAAGTATGGTGCTTTCCATTAGTGCAATCGCTTTCAGCGTTTTTTTTGTGAGGCTACTGGAAAAGACGTGGATGCCTCTTGGAGAAATTCGAAAGAGAATAGAAGAAGAGGCTAGAGCGCAGAAATGGGATGTAGGGAGTGAGTCCTCCGGAATGGCAGGAAATGAAAAAGTTATTCTATATCTAATTGGAGCGTGTGTTCTCCTTGGGATTTTATTCGGGGTTCTGTTTCGACCCTTTATCTTAAAAACTGTATTGGATTATGTCCTAATGGGTTCCCTGATTTTGCTCTATACCGGGGTGGGCTTCAGTCTGGGTGGTAATAAAAGAGTTTTTCTTTATATGAAAACCTTGGGATTTCGGGTAGGATTCCTAGCACTTGGTGTGTTTGCAGGCAGTGCACTCTCTGGTTTGCTCTGGGGCTTTCTCCTCCCCATTCCCGTGTCCACCAGTTTGATTGCATCCTCCGGAATGAGCTACTACAGTATTACCGGAGCTTATATGACGCAAGTGTTTGGGATAGAGGCCGGTACCTACGGATTCATGGTGAATGTGATGCGGGAGTTCTTTACGGTATTATTTCTTCCCATTTTGATTCGAATTAGTCCGGGAAGCGCCATTGCTTCCGGTGCTGCGGGAAATATGGACACCATGTTGATGCCCATCACAAAGTTTGTTGGCAAGGATTTAAGCCTGGTAACGCTAATAACTGGGGTTTTGCTTACACTCTTAGTTCCTTTTTTACTACCGGTTCTTGCCCATTTCTTTATATGATGGAAGATTCTATTAACCTTGCAAAACGGATTTGTTTTCAAAAACCAATGTTTTCAAATGAGCCGGAAAGGTATATAATGATGGTGTGTTTAACATAAATTTATTCATTCCGTTGAAAGCGCGTTCATAACAGAAAAGAGGAATCCATGTATAAAAATCAATTTCTGTTTGTCGTTGGCCTAATTTTTGCCGTGATTATTTCCGTGTTTGCCATTACCAACGCAGACCCGGTGGAGCTTAACTTGCTTTTTACCACTTTTGAAGCGTCCCAAGCCTTACTTATTTTCTTGTCGGCTGCAGTAGGTGCCATCATAGTGGTTTCGTTGGGGTTGATTCGGCATCTGAAGCTAACCGGGCAATTGCGGACTGTGCGAAAAGAAAATGACAAACTAAAAAATCAAATCAAATTCTTAGAAGAGCAACGGCAAAACAAAAAAGAAGAAGAGAAGGTTTTACAAGAAGCCACATCAGAGATTTCAGTGGCAGAAAACAGGCCGGAAGAACCAGATGTTTCGTAGGGTAGAACAAGATGTTACAGAGATCATGGAGAAGGGTCTGTTTCAGATTCAGACCCTATTTCTTTGCTTTCAGAGGACTTGTTTTAAAAAAATAAAATGGAGGGTCGATTATTGAGAAAATCATCAACGAAAAGATTAGTGAATGCCGCATTGATGCTGGCATTGGGAATGGTGTTGCCTTTTCTGACGGGACAAATACCCAGTGTGGGAAGTCGATTGCTGCCGATGCATATACCGGCATTGTTGACAGGGTATATCAGTGGGCCTCTATATGGGTTGCTGGTAGGATTTATCATGCCTTTATTTCGCAGCATTATTTTTGGGATGCCACCAATGTTTCCAACGGCAGTGGCCATGGCTTTTGAACTGGCTACCTATGGATTTGTGGCGGGACTGTTATATAAAAGACTGCAGAAGAACACAGGGAACATCTATTTGTCCCTGGTGTTAGCCATGATTATTGGACGATTTGTTTGGGGTATTGTCTCTTACATGCTTTATGGCTTGGGAGAATCTGCATTTACTTGGCAAATCTTTACGGCAGGGGCATTTATTAATGCTTTGCCTGGCATTCTTATTCAATTAGCCCTACTGCCTGTTTTGGTATTGGCACTGAAAAAAGCGAGAATACTGTAGGAAAAATCGTATGGATGAATGGAATTGGAAGCAAAGTTTGTTGTGTCATATCAAAAGCCATCCTAGCGCCACAATTCAGGACCTGATTAAACTTCTTTATCAACAGGAAATGGGCATTGGACATATGGTTCCCGGGGAAGCGGAAGCTCTGCAAAGAGTAAGGGAGGAGAGGCGTTTTTATGAGCAAAACCTGAAAAATACAGGGAATCAAGGAGAAGAAATTCCTCTTTATGAAAACATAGGCAACGGATGGGTTCGATTGAATCTCCAACCTCTTTGGATTGGGGATTTTTCTATGAAAACATTGGCACGGATGATGGTTTTGTCTTCAAAAGAGGCTAGAGGGAATTTGCAAAATTTGCAGCAAAGAATGAGAGATTGGATGGAGTTGAAAGAAGAAGATCCGCTACATCTTAATTCGGAGAAGCGAATTCAAGTGGCACGTTGGTTGGAGGCGGATTGTCCCATTCCTTCTCATAGCAAAGAATACACAGAAACCTATTCTCCTCATTATCGTGTGGTGAGAGCAGAGTATGGCTACTTTTTCCCTTTGTACCACCAAATAGATTTTCACCTAAAAAGAGGAAAAGAATTGACTTTGGCTATTGACGGACCCTGCGGGTCCGGGAAAAGCACACTGGGATACAAGCTTTCTCAATTTTACGATGGAAGTCTATTTCATATGGATGATTACTATCTGCTTTTGGAACAACAAACTCCTGAGAGGTACCTTCAACCGGGTGAGAATGTAGATCATCAACGATTTCAACAGGAAGTGTTGGAAAAAATCCTGGTGAGAGAAGATGTGTTGGTGCAGAGATATGATTGTGGGAAAGGGGTGCTGGAAGAGGGCAAAGCAGTTCCTTATAAACCCATCAATATCATCGAAGGCTCTTACAGCCACCATCCAAATCTAGTTGCTTATTACCACCTCAAAGTGTTTCTTTCGGTGGATGATAAGGAACAGGAAAAGAGGCTTCGTTTACGCAATGGGGAAGCGGGGTGGAGGCGGTTCAAAACCAAGTGGATTCCTTTGGAAAACAAATATTTTGACGCTTTGAAGATAAGAGAAAAAGCCGATTTGGTTTTTGTTACCGATACAGATTATAACATGTCCGGGAAACCGGAGCTGTAATGGACTTCTCCGTCCGGGAAAACCCATACTCCTTCTGTTCCTTCTAAGCTCTCAATCAAAGAGAGACCTTCCTCATAGGGCATGTTAAAAATAGCTGTTGAAAGGGCATCTGCCCATCCGGAATTCTCCGTGATGATGGTAACCGCCGTAAAGTATCCGGAAGGCATTAGGGTGTCCGGGTGTACGATGTGATGGTACTTTCTATTATCAACAGTATAGTATCTTTGGTAGTCCCCACTAGTTACCAGGGACAGTTCAGTTCCTTTGATAATGAACAAATCCTTTACAGCATTCTCCCTATCGGGGTTCTGTATTCCCAAACTCCAAAGTTCTTGAGATTCCCCTTTCTTCCCTACGGCTCTTAAGTTTCCCCCAACGCTGATTAACCCATCTGTAAATCCCCGGTTTCTGGCATAGTTCGTTACCCGTTCTACAGCATAGCCTTTGGCTATAGCGCCTACATCCAATCGCATTTCCGGATCTCTTAAGAATACGGTATTGTTTTTATCGTCTATGATTACATCATAAATATTTGCGTGTTGGTTTGCTTCAAGAAGTTTTTCCATGGGGGGTATTTGGGCGGAGTCGGGATGGGCATTGCCTATGGTACGATAGTGGTGCCAAATGGAGAGTACGGAACCAAAGGCCACGTTCACTCGTCCTCCGGTGGCCTCATAAGCTTCTTGAGAAAACAATAAGAGATCAATGATTCGTTGATCTACGGTAACTGGAGAGATGCCAGCCTGATCATTGACGGTTTTCAGATTGGAAATTCCGGGATAATCATGGTAAATATCGTAGAGTTCATGATAAACGGTTAATTCTTCCTTTATTAAATTTACATAGTGTTGGAATTCTTCTTCGGTTTCGGTATAGGCAATAATAATAGTAGCGGTATCGAAAAGCTTGAGAAATTCACCTTGTCTACGTTCCAAAGATGCAGAAGGATTTCCTTGGCAACCAAATAGTCCAAAAATTAGAAAGAAAATCATAATAAATAGTGAGAATCCTTGTGCTTTTCGTTTTAACATTATTATTTTCCACCTTGACAAAAGCATGAGAGGCAAGGTCTGCCTCTCGTGCTATCATACAACGATTTGAATGGATTTACATCCCTATTTTGCGAACTGGTAAGCTTTTGTGATGTTGGTTACGAACATATCAACATGCATGGTGGCTCCACTGGATAGATCCGCATCACTTGGGTAGCCGTCGGCTAAGGCAATTCCTTCTACTTCGGAAGCGGTCATGCCCAGTACATACTCCGCAAAGTAAGCTGCCTGCTCATACCATTCTTTGCCTATGGAAGAAGCCTTCTTCATTCCATAACTATCTCCCAATACATTCTTGCCGGGGTAGACGGTGGACAGGTCAGTTTTTATGATACCTGCTTTGTCAAAGGTTACATTGGCTTGGGACGAATCAAGAATTGCACTGGTTATTACGCCATTGGCATTAAAAGTTACGGCTGCAAAATGAGCATAAATTTCCACATTCCCATCTGTATCCGCTGCAGCATCTTTGGACCTTGCGATGGTAGAGTAGGTCCCGATTCCCAACTTGTCATCTGCAGAAGCGCCCATATCTACCGCATTTTCCATGGCTTCTACGATGCCTTCCAGATACACATCAATATGCATAGTGACAGAGGAAGTCAGGTCTGCATCTGTGGGATATCCATCTGACAACCCAATGGCCATTACTTCATCCGCCGTCATTCCGATTACATAGCTGGAAAGGAAGTCTGCTTGCTCATGCCATTCTTTGTCGATGGAAGATGCTTTCTTCATGCCGTAATCATCTCCACGTTCCAGTTTGCCGAAAAAGACGGCATCCAAAGGTGTAGTAACTTTACCCGTTGCATCGAAATTAACATTGCTTTGTAAAGAATCGATAACGCAATTGGTAATCACTCCGTTTTCATCCACAGTGACTGCCACAATGTCGGAGTATCCTTGAGCCACGCCGGCTTTATCAGCGGTCGCATCTGTAGATCTGGCTATGGTGGTTACTACGGACAGTCCGGTCTTGACGGCACCTGTGATTTCGGGTTCCGGTTTAGGTTCTGTGGCACCACCGCCGCATCCTGCAAAGGCAAGAGCGACTAAGGCGAGAACCATCAATAATACTAGTTTCTTTTTCATTTGAATTCCTCCATTTATCTACTCTTTATCGTAAACCTATATTTATCCGGAGGTGTTCCGGTAAATACCTTGTTGTAACGTTCTTTTTAGAACAGCAGGGCGGCTATGAGAATGCCCAGGATGTTTCCACTCATAATTAGCATGTAATTTTGGATGGAGGTCATAAAAGTAGTTTCTTTTTTTTGCTCTTTAAAGAACCGCTTAATATTTTTTGTCACCGGCAATAGGGTCCCCAGGGCAATCAGTGTTACCCAGGGAAGCATTCCAATAAAAACCATTACCAGGTTCGCTCCATAGGTGATGTAGTACATTCCTGCCCATAAAGGAAGCGATTTTTTCTCTAGATAATAGGGAAGGGTATATCTTTTTACTAAAACATCCTTATCCAAGTCGCAAATATTATTGGCCAGCATGATGTTGGCCGTGGCCATTACCGGAGCTGTGGATAGAAGAAGTAAATGTATGAAAGGCAACCAATGGACTGTAAGATCCATGTGGTCCCGGGTGAGGTTCAAGGCGAGAAAAGTATCTTGAGCCAAATTGATATATAAAATCAGGAAGGGGATGAAAAATCCGTAAAAAATTCCGGAAAATATTTCACCCCAGGGCTGTCGGCTGATGGGAATGGGCCCGAAAGTATAAAAGATGCCTACCAGGAAACACAGCCCTCCTGTTAACAAAACCACCCAATCGGTGAGTATTACCAACCAAATTCCCAAGGCGGTACTAACAAACAGGAGAAGAAATAATATGATCCGGGCCCGTCTTCGTTGATATGGGAGGACCTGATGATTGGTTTTGGTGTCGATATAGTTGTTGATGGCTGTGGTGGTTAAATCAAAGAGGAACATTCCACCAAAGAAGATGGCCGTCACATCCCAGCGAACAGAAGCATTTAGAAAAAACAGGTACGCAATCGCCAAAAGGAAAGCAAATACGCTGGTAATTTTCGTTTTAATCTCCACATATCGAAAGAATCGCTTTATCATGAGGTAAACTCCCGATAAGATTTTTCTAAAAGCTGAAATAGCTTTTCCTGTTTCTCCTTGGTTATTTCAAGTTCTTTAATTATCTTGGAAGATTTTTCTCGGTATTTTTTGGCCATTTTTCTTGTATAATCAAGGCCTCCTGTTTCCCTGACCTTTCTATTCAGTTCTTCTCGCAAGAGCTGCTTTTGAATGGCCTTGGTCCGAAGGGATTCATCCTTGGAAAAAGCATGGATCAAAGGCAGCGTGATGACATTCTGTTCAAAATCCGACTGAACCGGCTTTTGAGCCACATGTTCCGTGGTTTCAAAATCCATCAAATCGTCGGTGAGTTGAAAAACCATACCAATATTGTGTCCCAGCTTGGCGTATTCCCGAAGCTCTGAATGGAGGATGTTCTCTTTGCTTAACAAGGCCCCTCCGTAGAAAGAAGCTTCGAATAAGCCGGCCGTTTTTCCTGAAATAATTTTCAAATAGGTCATGACGGATAAATGAAAATTTCCGTTATTCGTGTGTTGCCTCAGCTCGCCTAGGCATATCTTCTGCATATAGTTTGGGATGGTTCGGTGTAGATAAGGTTCTTTGTTTTCCATTGCAGAAGCGGTCATCAATGCTACGCAGAGCAAGTAGTCTCCACAAATGACAGCTGTTCTTTGACCGTATTTCTTCTGAAGAGAGAGTTGCCCTCTTCGCAGATCTGAATTATCAATCACATCATCATGAACCAAGGTGGCCAGGTGAAGCAGTTCAATGGCAGAAGCGAAGTCGACGGCGTCCTTATGAATTTGATTCTGATTATCCATAGCACAAACCAACAACGCCTGGGCCCGAATCATTTTACCTGTGGCTTTGGCTAAATGAGCGGTGTATTCTCGAATCAGTAAAGGAGAAGAGGACAGTATTTCATCCACCTTCTCTTGTACTCGTCGATAGGAATCTTTGTAGGTGAATTTTTTTGTCTTAGTCATGATAGAGATACAACTTTCTTACCCATCCAATTTTCTTCCAACGGTTCTTCAAAGCGGGCATTACATAGTAGTCTAGCCCCAGTGTTCTTCCCCCGCCAATCAATACAGCGATTCCTGCGAAAATCATCCAGAAAGTGGAAAGATACAGTCCGGTGGTGCAGACAAACATGAATTGCAGTATTAAGGTGGCCAATGCCGCTGGTGTGGTGAATAGTCCCGCTATTAAAGCCAAGCCTACTAGAATCTCGGCCCATACAATACCGGTTTGCATAATCACTTGGACACCTTCATTGGGTAAAATGAAGGTGTCGATAAACCAGTTTATTAAAGGCACATCCATCTTGAATGCCAGATCTGATAAGGAAGAGGAGGCCAGTTCTTTAGCACTGACAAAAATGGTTTGGAACAATCCAAAGAAATCCCAGTTCATTATTACGGTGCCCACAGAGTCGGCACCCTCCGCGATTTCTCCAGAAGCGGAGCTCACGGCGTCCACCACTCCCGATGCGCTGGTAGCTGCATCGACAGTACTTTCACCGGTGGCCCAAGTTCCGGTGTCAGCCGAGGCGTCTCCTGTTGCCCAAGTTCCTCCGTCACTGCCCTCGGAAGGGTTGCCGAGGATACTATCATACCAAGCGTTGGCGCCTCCGAAGAACCCGTTTAACATAGGAGTGTTGAGCCATTCCGCCGTCGCTTTATGGATTCCCTCGTACAGCCAAACCATGCCCAACCAGACACGAAGAGGCATTAACAAGAAGCTGGGAGTACGGTTGGATAAGTGGCCCCCTACAAAGCTTCTGCGATTTCGAATGGTGAAAAACTCATGCTTGAGATAGGTCCATACTTTGTTCCAACCCAACACTTGGAAGAAATAAATGATATTAATCATATGTTTTGAAAGCATGGCCAGGAATGAGGGCAGGCTTATCATAAAATTAGGGAAGCCAACATGAGCTACACCATAGCGACCACCGACACAGACCATGAATCCATGGAAGGAGGGCTTGTACTCTTCCATGGCACCTTGTCCGGTAACGGCTACATAAATATTTCTGGCGGCAGTGGCCGCGCTGTGTTCACAGTTTTCTACTACCTGAGGAACCGGTGTATCTTGGCCTTCCGGGGTATATAGCATGTTATCCCCGATGGCATAAACGGAATCATCGTCAAGAGAACGTAAAAAAGGGTCGGTTTTGATTCGGCCTCTTCCGGCCGATTCCAAGTACTTGGCAGCTTCCCCAGTAATATCAGCACTCTCGATACCGGCGGCCCATATTACTAATCCAGCCGGGTTTTGTATGGTTTCTCCGCCCACAACTGTTTCGATATAGTCAGGTCCGATGGCCGTAACATTGGTGTTTAAAAGTACTCGTACGCCCATTTTTTCCAATCGTTTTTCCACCTTGTTGGAAAGCTTTCCAGGAAGATTGGGGATGGTACGCTCCAGGATGTCTACAATATGAATGCTGACGTCCTCTAAATCGACGGCATATCGTTCGCACATGAAGGGCATGTATTCTGCCAATTCACCGGCCATTTCTACTCCGGTAAAGCCGGCGCCTACTATGTAAAAGGAAAGAAATTTTTCCCGATTTTCTTTTATGGGCATTCGATTGGCTTCTTTGAACATCACTTCCAATTGATGCCGTACTGCCAAAGCGTCATCATAAGACCAGATTTTGTAAGCGTTTTCTTCAGCGCCCTTGACACCAAAGAAGGTGGGCTTGGATCCTGCAGCAATAACCAAGTAGTCGTAGGGATAGGTCTCCACCTTTCCTATAACCATTTTCGTCTTAAAATCAAAAGAAGTAACGGTATCCAGGACTACATTGACTTTTCGACCGGCAAAGATTTTTTTCAAGCTGGCTCGAATGGCATCTTCTTCTACACGGTATCCTGCTACTTCGTGCAGTTCAGTTAGCATCATGTGGTAGGGGTTTTTGTCGATGATAGTAATGTCTACCTGGTCTTTCTTTTTAAATTTCTTTGCCAGCTTCTTTGCGGTTAGGATTCCTCCATACCCGGCACCGACGATTACAATATTTGTTTTCATTCTATCCTCCTTGTAAAATATAGATCATTGTGTCAGATGCCTGTGGAAAGTCAATACTTTTTCAACAAGTGAATAATAAAACAATGGTTCACATATTGATTCTCTTTTGGATAATAACGTAAGCCGCATACTATTGGTATTTCAATATATTATGACATTTGTCAATAAAACGGAAATCTAGGACCCACTTTCCTTGCAAAGATTAACGGGGTATTTGTTGTCCAATTTATCCACAAGGAGCTAATTCATATATTTATTCCCGGCGCGACAAAAAATAATCAATATTCCGATAGAAAAAATATAGTATAATACCATATTGTCAGTATTTCTCTTCAACAGGCAGCCCTGTTCCCATAAAGAGAGGTGTTTTATGGAACGTTGGAAAAAAGACACGGCATTGTTCTTAGGAAGTCAGTCTCTTTCTCTGTTTGGTTCTTCATTGGTACAATATGCTATTATGTGGTATATCACATTAGAAACCAAATCCGGGGTGATGATGACGCTCTCCATTCTTTGTGGTTTTTTGCCTGCTCTTTTTTTGTCTCCGGTAGCCGGAGTGTGGGCAGATCGGTATAACAGAAAACATTTGATTATTTTAGCGGATGGGATGATTGCCTTAACTACTTTGGTTTTGGCCTTACTTTTTCTTTTTGGGAAAGGAAGTATTTGGCTATTGTTTGTCATGTCTGCTGTTCGGTCCATGGGCACCGGCATCCAAACTCCTGCCATCGGTGCCATTCTTCCTCAGTTTGTTCCTTTGGATAAGTTGACACGGGTTAACGGCATCAATAGTATGATTCAATCGGCTGTTATGTTGCTTTCTCCCATGGCTAGCGGCGCATTACTTACCATGACAGCTTTGGAAAACATATTTTTTGTGGATGTGGTAACAGCCGCATTGGCAATTTTTATTTTGGGTAATTTTTTCCATGTGACGGCACATAAAAAAGCGTTGTCTCAAGAAAAAGACGGTTATTGGAAAGATTTTCTACTCGGGCTTGCTTATATTCGCAATCATTCCTTTCTGGTGCGCTTATATATTTTCTTTTCTCTTTATTTTGTGATGCTGGCTCCAGCTGCCTTCCTTACGCCCTTGCAGGTGGCTCGTTCCTTTGGAGAAGATGTTTGGCGTCTTACATTAATTGAAATTGCCTTTTCTGTGGGAATGATGGTGGGTGGGGCTTGGATTGCCTCTTGGGGAGGCTTTCGCAATCGAATACACACCGTGGTTTTAGGAGGACTTTTCATTGGCTTCAGCACGGTGGCGCTGGGTGTGATTCCATATTTTGCAATCTATACCGGGTTTATGGTACTGACCGGATTGGCAGTCCCTTTTTTCAATACTCCGTGTATGGTGATGATTCAGGAGAAGGTGGAAGAGGATTTCCTTGGGCGAGTTTTTGGGGTAATCAGCATGATATCTGCTTCCATGATGCCTTTAGGAATGATGATTTTTGGGCCTCTTGCAGATATTGTCCCCATTGAAATGTTGTTGGTGTGTACCGGAATCGTGCTCTTTATTCAGACTTTCTTTTTGATGGGAAGCAAAGTATTGTTGGAAGCCGGTGAACCGGTGACCCCGTTCCAAGAAACAAAAAGGTAGATAAAACAAAAGCAGGGGTATATATAAATTCGATGAAATAACGATGGAAGGCATTACAAAGCTATATTTTGAATTGGCCTGCATCGAGTTGGGAATGCATGGAGACTGGTTTACTTGGAATGTTTATTTACTTGGGTAGGGGAAAAGGAGAAAAGCTATGGGAATGAAAACGGGAATGGAGTATGTTGAAAGCTTGAAAAACTTAAACATGAAAGTATACATGTTTGGTGAAAAGGTGGATTCTCCGGTAGACCATCCTATCATCAAGCCTTCCATGAATGCGGTTAAAATGACTTATGACTTGGCATTGAATCCCTTGTATGAGGATTTAATGACGGTAAAATCCCATTTGACAGGGGAACGTGTGAATCTTTTCAACCATGTTTTTCAAAGCACCGAAGATTTAGTGAAAAAGGTAAAACGGCAGAGAATGTTAGGGCAAAAGACAGCCTGTTGTTTTCAGCGCTGTGTGGGTCAGGATGCCTTCAATGCAGTGTATAGCACCGCCTATGAAGTGGATATGAAACATGGAACCGGCTATCAGGCACGATTTGATGATTTTCTGCGGTATGTTCAAGAAAATGATTTGGTGACGGATGGGGCTATGACGGATGTGAAAGGAGACCGGGGACTTTCCCCCAGTGACCAGCCGGACCCGGACATGTATGTCCGCGTGGTTGAACGAAGAGCGGACGGAATCGTGGTAAATGGCTGCAAAGCCCATCAAACCGGAATCGTAAATTCCCATGAGGTGCTAGTGATGCCTACCATTGCTATGAAGCCGGAGGATAAAGATTACGCTCTTTGTTTTTCTGTGCCCACAGACACGGAGGGAATTACCATTATTTATGGGAGACAATCTTGCGATACCAGAAAAATGGAAGGCAGTGAAATTGATGTGGGCAACAGTGAGTTCGGAGGCCATGAAGCTCTGGTAGTATTTGACCATGTATTTGTTCCCAAGGAAAGAATTTTCTTAGACGGGGAAACGGAGTTTGTGGGCACCTTGGTAGAACGCTTTAGCGGCCATCATCGACCCAGTTACGCTTGTAAGGCGGGAGTGGGGGATGTATTGATTGGTGCAGCTGCATTGGCGGCAGACTACAATGGGGTTCCCAAAGCCTCTCATATCAAGGATAAACTGATTGAAATGACTCATTTAAACGAAACCATCTACTCCTCGGCGTTGGCCTGCTCTTATGAGGGAACCGCCACTCCTTCCGGGGCCTATTTGATTGACTTGATGCTGGCCAATGTGTGCAAACAGAATGTAACCCGGTTTCCGTATGAGATGACCCGTTTGGCCGAAGATATTTCCGGGGGCATCATGGTAACGCAACCCTCGGAAAAGGATTTTAGAAGTTCTGAAATTGGCCATTATGTGGAAAAATATTTGAAAGGCACGGCAGGAGTACCCACGGAAAACCGCATGCGTATTATGAGGTTAATTGAAAACTTGACTTTGGGAACAGGTGCTGTAGGCTATCGAACGGAATCCATGCATGGAGCCGGATCTCCTCAAGCCCAGCGAATTATGATTGGGCGTTTGGCTAATTTAGAACATAAAAAAGAATTGGCTAAAAATATTGCTAAAATAAAAGAATAACCATATAGGATGAACAACTTTCATTATAATCCGTCTGTGTAGTGATACGTTACATTGAAAGACTTGTTTTTTGAGGAGGAAAGTAATGAAGAATAAAGTAACAATTCTAGTGGTATTGTTGTTGGTGATGGCATCTTTTTCCGGATGCATTGCTTCCGGACCGCCGGCATCCGTTCCGGAGATTGTTGAACCGGGAAGGGAAAACGGTGAAAATCAGGGGGTGCCATATGAGGATTTGCAGACTGATACGGGCAGATATGTAGGGCAGATAGATAATAATTTCATTGAGATTATGATATCCGGGGTGCCGGAAGAAATGGCCTTTCGTTCTTTTATGTTGTCGCCCGAGTTGCGAGAAAATTTTGATGTCCTGGCATTGGAAACGGATCAGCAAATAAAATTTCAGTTTTATGAAAACAATCAAAACCAGCTGGTGGTGGTGGATATTCAAGGAATGTAGAAGAGAACGCATTGAATGGGCCCCCACCCCCCCACCCCCGGAGAATAGGAGATGGATTTGAGCATTGGGTATGCTTGCTTGGGAATTGGAGTTCCCGGTGCGGTTTTTAGGACTACCACCATGAAATACGCTTCAAAGGAGAAATTGGAGGAGTTGATTCGATCTAATCTTCACGCCCTGAAGCATATTCTATCATATAACATTCACCATGAAATCCGCTTGTTTCGCATCAGTTCGGATTTAATTCCTTTTGGCAGTAACCCTATAAATACGCTGGATTGGACATGGCGATTTCAATCGGAGTGGGAAGAGCTGGCGGGAATGATTCGACAGGGGAACTTGCGGGTTTCTATGCATCCGGGGCAATACACCGTATTGAACTCTCCGGATGATGGTGTGGTGGAACGAGCTATTGCGGATCTGAACTATCATGAAAAAGTATTGTCTAATTTGGGAACGGACTTTTCTCATAAAATCATTCTCCATATAGGAGGAGCTTATGGGGACAAGGAGTCTGCTCTCTTTCGTTTTAAGAGAAACTACACCAGGTTACCGGACAGAGTGAAAGGACGGTTGGTCTTGGAAAATGACGACCGCATATATACCATTGAGGAAGCCCTCAAAGTGGGGCAAGAACTTCATATTCCGGTGGTTTTTGACAATCTTCATCATCTGGTGAATCCTCCCCTGGAGAAGATGGGAGAAATGGAATGGATGAAATTGGCACATGAAACATGGACTGGAAAAGATGGGTGTCCAAAAATCCATTATTCGCAACACCATCTTCAAAAAAAATCCGGGTCTCATTCTCATACCATTGATTTAAAACGGTTTAAGGAGTTTTACGATAGAATTCCTCTTCCTATGTGTGATATTATGTTGGAAGTGAAGGACAAAAACCTTTCGGCCATGAAGTGCATTAACGGAACACGGAAGAACAAGCATATAAGGTATTTGGAAGAGGAGTGGGCTCTTTATAAATATTCGGTGTTGGAACGATCCCCGGGCCACTATCAAGGGATTCGCAATTTACTGAAGGAAAAGGATGGATATCCTGTAGAGGAGTTTTACCGGCAGATTGATGAGGCATTGCGGATAGAAGGTACAATGGGCACCCTGCGAAATGGAATTCAACATGTCTGGGGCTATATGAAAAATTTAGTGACCGAAGAAGAAAAAGAAGTAATGGCCGGGCAAATCCGTAAGTGGGAGGAAGGAACGCTTTCCCTTGCCACCTTAAAAAAAAGGCTACGCATTCTGGCAGAGAAGTACCAACAGTCCTATCTTATCAAATCCTATTATTTTGCACTTTGAGTTTCAGAAGGGAGGAGAACATGAAAAAATGTTGGAAAATATGGGTTCTATTGACGTATCTGCTTATGATATCGGTGAACGGGATGGCCAATGGGTTGCCTATTAACGGGCAAAATACCGGTCAGGTATCGGACTCGTATCCCAACTTGTTTGCCCCTGCCGGGCTGACTTTTTCGATTTGGGGAGTCATTTATTTGCTTTTAGCATTCTATACCATTTACCAGTTGGGCTGGATATCTTCCGAAAGCAGTAAGAGCCGTGGACCTCTTTTGGAAAGGGTAGGAATTCTTTTTTCCTTGAGTTCTCTAGTGAACGGTGCCTGGATCTTTGCATGGCATTATCATTTGATTTGGTTGTCTCTTCTTCTTATGATATTTTTGTTGGTACTGTTAATCCGGATTAATTTAATGTTGCAAAAAGAAACCTTTACCACTCGTGAGTTGTGGATGATTCGAATTCCTTTTGGCGTTTATTTTGGGTGGATTACTGTGGCAACTATAGCTAATGCAACTACTTTCCTGGTGGGAATTGGTTGGAATGGATTTGGGATGTCCCAGGTGGCCTGGACAGTAGTAATCCTGATTGTGGGAATGGCAATTGGCCTAATAACTCTACGCAAGAATCAGAATGTGGCCTACGGGTTTGTCCTGATATGGGCCTATGGAGGTATTTTGCTGAAACACTCTTCTGCGGAAGGATTTGGGCTGGCGTATCCCATCATTGTAATCACAGCGGGAGTTTCAATTTTTGCCTTTACCGCAGGGGTTCTTTGTTATTTTTACTGTGGGAAACGTAAGGTGCTACCAAATCCATAAGATTTTTGGAAGGCTCCGTCTGTAATTCCTTTTGTAGTCGTATAGCATAGTCGTGGTATAATGCCACGGCTTTTGTTATTTCACCAACACGTATATTGTAGTCTATGAGCTTTTCCCAGGTGGCTTCATGAAAAGGGTTCCAGGTTACTATGGTTTCCAATGCCTGAGAGGCCAGAACTGGTTGGCCGGTTTCACGATAATGAAGATAAATCCGTTCTTGTAGCAAAATATAATCTTTCTCCAACTTTACGCGAATATCTTCTGCCCAATCGTATGTCTTGTTTTCCAGAAATCGACCTTGGTATAATGGGGTGGCTTTTTCCCATTCTTTGCAGGTGGTTTTTTCCATGTTGTGGTGAGTGTGGCGAAAAGCAAAAAGATCGCAAACAATGGACTGGATATCCAGATAGTATTCGCTGAGTTCCCGCTTCAAAAGGTCGTGATTGGTGTATTGGGACAAGGCTCCGCGTAAATATGTGCAAGTAACACGAAATAAGTTGGATGCCTTTTTAAACTCCAAATCAGGCCACAATAAATCAATGAGGGTTTCTCGAGAGCGACCTCTGCCTTGATAATATATGAGCAAGGCAAATAATTCCTCCGCTTTGTTGGTTTTCCATTTTACGATTTCATTTTCGGTTCGCACCTGGAACCCACCGAAACAGGTGACGGTCAAAGGGAGTGGTCGTTGATGAGAGACCCTGGGACGATATCTCTTGGACACTACATCAATTTGAGCGGTAAAATCTTTTTTGTTCAAGGGTTTCAGTAGATAACCGATGGCGTAGGTGTGAAAAGCTTCCAACGCATATTGATGGTAGGCAGTGATGTAAATAATTTCCAGATAAGGATCCGCTTCCCGCATCTCTTCTGCTAAACGAAGTCCATCAATTTCGGGCATTTCGATGTCCAAGAAAACCAAATCCACTTGATGGGAAGACACATACTCCAACGCTTCTTGGCAGTCCAAAAAAGTCCCCATTAATTTAATGCGGGTGTCTTCTTGTACCAGTCTGGATACACGCTGTAAGGATGTTTTTTCATCATCTACGGCAATGGCTGTAAACATTTTTCATTCTTCCTCTCTTTCGGACGCCTCTTCCAAATAAGGAATTCGAAATGTAATCTGGGTTCCGCCTCCCGGTCGGCTGTGGATATCCAAACCTTCGTCGTAAGTCCTAAGTAGCCGTTGGTTGATATTGTAGAGACCTATGCCTCCGCTTTCCTTGGGAAGAAAAGTTAACTCCTTCACCCGTTCCGAATTCATCCCGGCTCCATCATCGCAGATCATGAAACGATAATACCCATTTTCCCGTTGAATGGAAAGGTTTATAGTCCCTCCGGTTTTTCTGCTTCGCAATCCGTGTTTTACTGCATTTTCTATCAAGGGTTGTAAGGTTAATGGCGGCAATTTAAGGGGGGGAATTTCTTCTGGGATTTGATATTCCATACGGATGTTATCAAAACGAGCCAGTTCAATGGCAATATATGCTTCCACCAATTCCAGTTCTCTTTTTAAGGATACGATGCTTTTCAGATTATCGTAATCCAAAATTTCGCGAAGATACTTGGAGAGGGACAAGATCAAATCGCCTGCTTTCTGAGGGTCTGTATCGCAGTGCTCGGCAATGGTGTTCAATGCGTTGTACAAGAAGTGAGGCTTCATCTGAGCACTCATGTAAGCGGTTTCCGTGTTGGTAACCCGATCCAAGGTTTCCTGCAGGTCTTCCGAAAGGCGTTCCACTCGTTGGAAAGCTAGGGAGTATCTTCTGGCCAGCAGGATAATCTGAAGCAGGATAAATAAAACCATCCAACGGGAGAGCATATAGGTATCCGGAAAAATTTGCAGGTAGATGAGGGCATCCATTACGCCGCCAATGATAAGGATCAGGATCCCTGTCAAGTAGAATCCAATATCCTCCTGTTTGGTCTTAATGCCTTTGCTGCTTACATACCCACCGTATCCACAAACCACCACCACCAGTAGCAGATAGTAAGTGAAGGCATAGGAGTACACATAGGAAGATGTGAATAAGACCATGAGACCATAGAGCCCATTGATTCCCATGATGGCTCGAAACCATTTTTGAGGAGATAATGTTTTATACAAGTAGTGGGAATACAGCATGATACCAAACAGGATGAAAACCACAGTCAGGGTTATCACGCGAGAGCCTATAAGGTGGGGGAGATCTGGAAAGATGTCCATGATAATGGTTTCGTTGGAAAAGATGTTGCGGAGTCCTACTGCGAAACATAAAAGGACAAATCCTACCAGTTCTCTGTTGAAGGGGCGATAAAGATATAGGATGAAATAAACTAGCCCTGCAAAGAGACATACGGTTGAAATTACCAAGTCGATGATTTCACCACTATTTTCTGCCCTGTTAATATTGTGGGTGGGCCCCAGTAAAATCTCCTGGCCGATTCCTGCATTGACATGTCTTTCATTTCGGATCAAGAGAAGCAATTCCGTTTCCGTAACCCCCATGGGAATGCTTACTGCTTTGGGATTTAGATAAGAGGGGTCTTCACCGGGGAAAAACCCATTGTGGTCAATCAATTGACCATTGACATACAAGGCGTATTCGGTATAGATTTCCGGCAGCTTCAAACTAAAATGTTCTGTCAGAGGTAGGGTGTGAATCACCAGTCGATAAGCTCCGCAGCCTTTGGAAGGGTATTTTGGAGGGTATTTGGTCCAATACAAGGGAACCTGGAAAGAACCATCTTTTTCGCTTTGAGAGATTTTTTCCGGCGAAGGAGAGGCTTGCCAATAAAAATCCCACTCTCCATTCAGGGACAGAAGAGAAGTGGTTTGCCAATTTACCTGGGTGAGATCCAATTGTCCTTGTATGGCTTTCGGCCCTTTAAAGGCCGTCTGCTGTTGGCAGCCCATAGACATCACCAGAAACAAGCACAAAATGAAAAAAATAATAAGGGTCTTTTTCATAAACTTCTCCTGAAAACAAAGGAAAAAGGACGAAAATATTATAACACAAAGGGAAATTTTTTAGAATTTTTAATATTTTTTTAATTCTTGGCAATTATGATGATTTTAAAGGAAGGGGAGGTGGAAACTATGTATCGTTTTTTTATTGCCGATGTGGATCCGGAGAATATATCTACATTGGGCACTCTACTGGAGGAACTGAACCAAGAACCTTCTATACTATGGCAAGGAAAACGTTCCTTTCGCCAGTTTATGCAGAGCCGGGAGGAGGGCGTCCTGTTTATACGAATCGACAGTCCTTATTTGGATGGGAGCAGATTAACCAAGGAGGCGGGAGAACGAGAAACCCCTCTTAAAGTGGTTTGGATGGCCAAGGGAGAGGGCTTTGTGATGGAAGCCTTTACCCAAAGTGTGGATGAGTATTTAGTACTGCCACCTACCAAAGCGGATTTATGTCGGGTGTTGGATAATCTATATTACAAAAAAACCCGGTATGGATAGAGAGATAATACGGAAGGAAAAATCTGTAAACCAGGGAGCTGTCTGGCAATTGAGAAAGTGAAAAGGACGGAGGAAGGATAAGATGAATCAGATAAAGAAAACCGTGATACCATTCATACTGACCCTATGCATGCTTTTAACTATGACGCCTTTTGTGACAGGAGAGGCCAGTGGAGGGATGAGCTATGAGGTGAAAGTCAATGGAGTATTAGTTAATGACATAGTAGACAGTATAAGGTACTGGAATAATGATAACACTCTCGGGACTTCGGAAAGTTATAATTTTTCATACAATAAGGACACAAACACGCTGACATTGAACAATGCAAACTTAATAACAACATCCGCAATCGGAGGTTTGGATGCTGTAATCGGAGCATGGGGGTCAGGCGCTCTTGACATTGTTTTGATAGGAAATAATACGATCACAAATGCTGATTCCGATGCAGTGGGAGTTTTTGTATCCGGCGGTTTAGTTTCAATGATAGGGACTAATTTGTCAATAGAAGTTGATTCAAGTGGATTTTATGGTAATGGGGAAATTGAAATTGAGGGAGGAAATATTGATATTTCCAGCGGAGGGATTGGTGTTGAGTTGTCTTCACTCAAGATCGGAGACGGAACTATAACTGTATTAGCAGGAACGGTGGGTGTTTCAACTGGTGCCATTGATATAACCGGAGGGGAGATTGAAGCGTCTGGTGGGAATGCAGCATTTGCTTTTCCTAGTTCCAGTGCTGTTTCTTCAGCTGTGAAAATCGTAGAGCCGGAAGGCGGTGTGTTTGATGAATTTACCATGGGAAGTACCTACTATACCGTAAGCTATGGTGGAGTAGTAGCTACTCACGCCTCCCTGGCCGCCAAGGAGTTCCCATTGGTACGATTGGGTTCAGCCACCTTTTCATCCGAGTATTCAACGTATCAGTTTAATGGGCTCACTGTAGAATCCGATTACCTAATCAACACAGTGATTATTAATGCAAATGTGGAAGCTAACACGGGAACTACGATTGATCTCAGCACGGCTACTTCGCCAACGGGAATGTCGGTTGTAGATGATATTGACGGCAGAACAAAGACACTGCTTTTCTTGAATCCTGTCAGTGCAGTAGACCTTCAGGCCTTTCTTCGTGATGTAACCTTTGGAGCTCCGGCTTCCGGCAGCCAAAGGATTACGATTACGGCGGATGCCAATACTACAGTAGGAGTTACTTCGGATAACCAATTAACCGCTTATGAACATGAAGACGGGACGATCCATTATTATGCCTATGTGAACATAGCAAAACCTTGGGATCAAGCTTATAATGCGGCTAAGGAAATGTATTTTATGGGCATGAGGGGATACCTTGTAACCATTACTTCACCGGATGAAAACCAAGTCTTAAAAAACATATCCACAAGCCCGGCATGGTCCGGGGGGGCAAGAATTCGCTATACCAGCGGCGACGCCATTCTAGATCCAAATAGTATTAATATGGGAGATTTATCTTATTCAGATCCTCCGGCTAGTGATTATTATTGGACTTGCGGACCGGAAGCAGGATTAATTTACTATGATAGTGCATTGAGTACGGGAGCTTTACAGAATAATGCTTTTTATACGACTTTTGGGGCTTATGGTTCGGCAGTGACAGGGCCTGCCGCATACCCCTGGTACTCCGGGGAACCAAATAAAGCAGGAGACTCTGAATCCATCATGCAGGTGAATTTTACAAATCAGTCGTGGAATGACTTGAATACCACCCAACCTGATACTAAATATTTCGTGGAGTTCAGCGGGTATGATGTGGCCAACGCGGTGACTTCACAGGCAGGATTGACGGTGCGAACGGATCCCGGGAATCCAAATGGTAGTCTGCGTGATATGGACTATGAGGATATTGTGATTCCTAGTTCGGAAGGGGGTTCTTCAGGAGGAAGCTCGAACACTGCTAATGTACTGGTGAATGGAGTATCCCATAATGCAGGAAAGCTCAGTATTTCCAGAACGGGGGAACAGGTAACGAAAACTCTGACCGTAGATACAAGTCGATTGCAGAATATCTTAAATAGCCAACCTGTATCACCCCAGGTGGTGTTGCCCATTTCTGGAAATAATGACGTATCCCAAGGGGTCTTAACGGGGCAGATGGTAAAGAATATGGAAGAGGTACAAGCGGTTTTACATGTAGAGACAGATCAAGGACGATATATCCTGCCGGCCTCTGATTTGGATGTAACCGGTTTGTCTGCTCAATTTGGAGGGGATGTGAATCTGGATGATATGGAAATTATGGTGAAAATTTCCAAGTTGTCGGACCAACAAGTAACGGCTATAGAGAACACGGGAAGTGAAGGCGGGTGGACTTTGATGATTCCGCCGGTAGAGTTCCAGGTAGAAGTCACATATAATGGGCAAACAGTAGCTGTGAACCAGTTTAAAAATTATGTGAAGAGGGAAATACCCATTCCGGCAGGAGTGGATCCCATGAAGATTACCACAGCTGTAGTGATTGGTAAGGATGGGAAAGAGACCCATGTACCCACAGAGATATTCTTGGGAGAAGATGGGCTGTATTATGCCAGAATTCATTCCCTAACCAATTCCGTATATGCTTTGGTTTATCATGAAATGTCCTTTGATGATGCGGTGGGGCTTTGGTATGAATCTACAGTAAACGAAATGGCCTCCCGTATGATATTAAAAGGCCGAGATGACGGTAGATTTGATGGAGATGCACCCATTACCAGAGCAGAATTTGCAGCCACTATGGTGCGAGCATTAGGAATGGCAGAGGAAGGAAATCCATCCTTCTCAGATATCAGTAGCGATCAATGGTTTGCAGGTGCTGTGGCCAAGGCCAGCCAATATGGTATCGTCAGCGGTGTAGGAGATGGAAAATTTAATCCCATGTCCAATATTACCAGGCAGGATGCGATGGTTATGATTCATCGTAGTGCGGCTCTAGCGAATTATTTAGGAACGAAAAATGGACTGGCACCCGGATTTGCCGACGAAGGCCTTATTAGCCCGTATGCAGCCGAAGCCGTGGAATTTCATGTAGTCAACGGTTTGGCCAAAGGGGACTGTGCCCGCATCAGGCCGTTGGATTCGATTTCACGGGCAGAAACGGCCACCTTGATTCTACGATTCCTTCAAAAGGCAGAGTTGGTGGATACTCGGGCTGCAAATTAGAAAGTGTGTACACTTCACCGATAAGCCGGAGAAGGCCTCATGGCATGCTGCTGTGGGGCTTTTTCCATAGATTTCAGTTGGCTTGTGGTATAATGGTATGTATGTAAGCTTATGCTTTCCCGGGTAACGACGGGAAGGCGGAAATAGTAATATTGAAAGAAGGGATTTTTCAGTGGAGTTTCTAGGGTCAGCAGATCTTTATGTGTGGCAGCAAACCATCTACTTCACAGGCTTGGTTGTAGCGGGAATCTTTATCCTTCTAGGATTGGACGATTTATTATGGGATATTCTTAGCATTTTTTTAAGGAAGCCGGCTGCCAGAATTCCGTTAAAGGACTTAGACGAAAAACAACCGAGGTTATTGGCGCTTATGATTGCAGCCTGGAAAGAGGATGCGGTCATTGAACAAGTGATTGATCACTTAGTAGCTACAGCCCAATATCCCCGTTCCATGTATCACATTTTTTTGGGGGTATATCCTAATGATAATCCGACTATTGAGGCGGCCAATCGTTTGGCTGGAAAGTATCCAAACCTTCATGTGGTAATCAATCATGCACCGGGGCCCACCAGCAAAGCCGACAATTTGAACAATATTCTTAGGTACATCGCGGAGTTTGAAAAGGAACGCAACTGGGAGTTTGTCTCTTTCACCATTCATGATTCCGAGGATGTGGTGCATCCTTATGAGTTTAAGTTGACTAATTATTTAATGGATTCGCATGAGGTGTTGCAGTTTCCCGTATTTCCATTACAACCCTTTCCGCGATGGGGGAATATCTTCTCCACCATGACCTTGGGTACTTATTCCGACGAATTTGCGGAAAATCATTATCGTATTATGTCCGTACGGGACCGAACAGGTGCTTTTGTTCCTTCTGCTGGGACCGGGTTTGTATTGTCGAAAAATATCATACAGAAGTTTCGTGGGCGAGAGCTGTTTCCGGAACACTCCTTAACAGAAGATTACAAGCTTTCTTTGACTTTTGCGCAAGAAGGAATTCAAACTCACTATGTATTAGAAAAAGTTCCCAGGGTGAATTCCCATGGTCGCTATGTGTGGGAATATATTTCCACGAGAAGTCGTTTCCCTGATACTTTTCAGGCGGCGGTTCGTCAGAAGACCCGCTGGATTTATGGGATTACCATGCAATCTTTTCGTCTTCGAGATATTCGCAAATCCAAGAATCTGACACGAACCGGCCGCTATTTTATGTATAAAGATTTAAAAGCAAAAGTTGGTAATTTGGCCATTCTCCCCGGGTATTTGGTGTTTCTCTATTTTGTGGCATATTTTTTCTTGAACCTTCCAGTGATGTACCCAAAATTTAGTGTTTCTTGGTATTTAATGGTGGTATTAACGGGAATGATGCTAGAGAGACAGTTTTTGAGGGGTATTGCCGTACGACATATCTATGGATGGCGAAGTGCCATTATTGCCTGTTTCTTCCCTCCCTTGATGCCTTTCCGATGGGTTTGGGGTAATATTTTGAACATGACGGCAACCATGAAGGCTTGGAAACAAAAGCTTTTGGGTCGGGGAAAATCAAAGGTAAAGGCCAAGAAGCCCGCATGGAACAAAACGGACCATGCGTTTATCGAGCAAATAGCCTTGAATCGGTTTTATCGGAATATCGGGGATGTGCTTTTGGAAAAACAATATATCACACCCAAGGCTTTGCAATTGGCATTAAAAATCGCCAAGCTGGAAAAAAAGAAATTGGGAGATGTGTTAATTCAGAGAGGATGGGCTAGCGAAGAGCAGGTTATGAGGGCCTTGGCTTTTGTGCAACATACGGTTTTTTTGTCTTGTGGGGCGGATTTAATGAATCAAGAATTCAGGAGGTTTTTTAATCGAAGTTTTCTTGAACAATTTAGAGTGTTGCCCATATTGAAGATTGAAAAGGGCTTTGTAATGGCTTTCACTCAGGATAGTCCTGCGGAAGGGCGGCAAATTTTGGAAGAAAAATGGGGGCTAAAAATACTTCCCGTTTATACTACACGTTCTGCCGTGGATGAGGGGATTCCCATTATTTTTGGAGAAAAGGACAGTAACTATCGTTGCCAAATTATATGTGGTCTTCACAGTTTAAAGATGATTACTTCGGAGCAGGCGGTTTTGGCCTTTGCGTATCGCCACTTGTTCTCCGACGAAAAAGAACTCTTACACCATATGGGTCTTTACAAAGAGGATATTTTAAGAGAAAAAACTACCTGTCCTATGGAAGTTTCAAAATACAAAAAACCTATTTACCGTTTAGTGGATCAGGCAAAAGAGGTGTTTCAGTACTTTTGGTCTAGAACAAAAAGAAAGAGGTTATGGTGAGAAACTATTTACAGAAATATTTCAGGGAAATCAAGGAAAACTGGGGTCTGATTACGGCATTTCGACTTTTGGGGCAATGGACTGGCCTGGGGTTTATGGCTTACTTCCTGGTGCATTATGTGCGTGTGGGAGGGCTCTGAGGGCTGCCCAATTTGTTTGGATACGGTCGTATCCTTTTCTTCCTGATTCCAGTACTATTCTCCATTGGACTTTATGTATCCTTCGATAAAGAGCGAAGAGGTGGAATCGTCATGTTGGCGTCCGTCTTGGGTTACAATGGTCTGTTTCTCGGCGCCTATGGATTTACCTCTCTATCCGATATAAGGTATTGGTATTTGTTGCTTCCGGCGATGATCCCTATTTTTCTGGCGAATAAAAGGAGAGAAAACACAGAAGAAAAAGAAGTGGCGGAGTAAATATCTACCACATTTTCGAAAGGGAAAAGGGTTTTATCTCTATGGACTTTTGTGGTATGATATCATTTATTCAAATATTTCATTGAACCAGTGTTCTTCAATGGTTTTTAGCGTATTCAAAAGGAAGGCGGCATAATAGGGGATGATAGCAGTATTGGTTAACGGTGCGGCAATTATAGTGGGGGGCTCTATCGGGCTTCTTCTGAAGAAGGGAATTCCCGAAGAGATGGGTTCTCTTATAATGAAAGGCATGGCCTTGTGTGTGATCTATATTGGAATGTCTGGTGCTTTTCAAGGCGAAAACACCATGGTGGCCATATTGTCCATGATGACGGGAGCGATACTGGGTCATTTGATGAAACTGGACGATCGGTTAAACAGGTTTGCAAAAAAGATAGAGCAGAGGATGAAAAAGGAAGGGTCTGAAGAAAAATCCACTGTAGCCGAGGGGTTTGTCACCGCCACTCTGCTTTTTTGCATTGGAGCTATGGCCATTGTCGGATCTCTTCAAGCGGGGTTGGCGGGGGATTACGAAATGCTTTTTACCAAGTCGGCTATGGATGGAATTTCTGCGGTGATTTTTGCTGCTACTTTAGGCTTGGGAGTTCTTTTGGCGTCTCTACCCGTGGTGATTTATCAAGGGCTTATCGTAGTTATTGCAGGGTTTGCAGCCCCGTATTTATCCAACTACATTATCGGTGAAATGACATGTGTGGGGTCTTTATTGATTGTGGCCATTGCTTTAAATATGCTGGGCATTACACAAATTAAGATTATGAATCTGATGCCTGCGGTCCTCATTCCCATTGCCCTTTGTCAACTCATGTAGTTGACAGAAATTATAAAAAGAACAGTTTCAGAAAGGAAGGAAAAAATGAAACGAAAAGTATGCTTTATGTTTGTTAGTGCATCCGTAACCCAGTCCATGCGTATGGAGATGGAGTATGGCCCCGGACTGATGATTGTGGTGGGAGTGAAGGATTATAGAATGGCCTGCGACGAGGCTATAAAACTAGCCGAAGAAGGTGTCATCCTTTTGGAACTTTGTGGGGGTTTTGGAACCGTGGGGCATGCCATGGTAACGGAAGCGGTGAATGGGAAGTGCCAGGTAGGTGCAGTGCGGTTTGATAACCATCCCGGCTTTGACGGAGCCTCCGGAGATTCAAAGTTTCTTTAAGCAAACCGAATGGACAAGAATGAAAAATAGGACGGAAGAGGGAATCCCTCTTCCGTTTTAAAGTTTTGTTTAATTTGATTTTGCTGGACGATCACGGCTAGTTTTTCAGACTTTGTAAAGGTGCGGGAATTCGACCCCCTCGATGAATCAAGGTATGGGGCGAAGAGGGATTCACCTTCATAATGGGCCCGGACCCTAAGAGGCCTCCAAAATTTAGTTCTTGTCCTTCAGGGACTCCGATGGCCGGAATTACACGTACAGCGGTGGTTTTGCTGTTTACCATTCCGATGGCGGCTTCGTCTGCGATGATGGCTGAGATGATTTCGGCGGTGGTATCTCCGGGGAGGACAATCATATCCAAGCCAACGGAGCATACTGCCGTCATGGCTTCTAATTTCTCGATGGTGAGGATCCCCCGGCGAGCCACATCAATCATCCCGGCGTCTTCTGTTACCGGGATAAAAGCCCCGGACAACCCTCCCACATTGGAAGAAGCCATGACGCCTCCTTTTTTTACTGCATCGTTTAACATGGCCAGTGCCGCTGTAGTTCCCCATCCACCACAGGCCTCCAGGCCGATTTCCTCCAGAATGTGGGCTACGGAATCCCCCATTGCAGGGGTAGGGGCCAAGGAGAGATCGATGATACCGAAGGGAATTCCCAATATTTGGGAAGCCTCCAAGCCTACCAATTGACCCATTCTGGTAATTTTGAACGCGGTTTTTTTGATGGTATCGGCTACCTGGTCAAGAGGTGCATCTTTTGGCATTTTGGATAGTGCCGCTCTCACCACACCTGGTCCGGAAACTCCTACATTCAGTACGCAATCCGGTTCGCCCGGTCCGTGAAATGCGCCGGCCATGAAAGGGTTGTCTTCCGGGGCATTACAGAATACCACCAGCTTGGCGGCACCGATGCACTGGGCATCCCTGGTTTTTTCTGCTGTTTCCCGAATGATTTGCCCCATCAGTTTCACCGCATCCATATTGATGCCTGATTTGGTAGTTCCCACATTGATTGAGGAGCACACAAAATCAGTTTGGGAAAGAGCTTCCGGGATGGATTGAATCAGTTCCAGGTCTCCGGGGGAAAAGCCCTTGTGCACCAGAGCGGAATACCCACCGATAAAATTGACGCCCACATCCTTGGCGGCTCGGTCCAGGGTTTTGGCGTACTGTACCGGGTCTCCGCCGGAAGCACCTGCCAGCATGGCTATGGGGGTAACGGATATTCGTTTATTGACAATGGGTATCCCATATTTTTTTTCGATGTCTTCGCCGGTTTTCACCAAATTTTTAGCATAACGCGTAATCTTGTCATAGATTTTTTGGCAAGAACATTGGATGTCGCTATCTGCACAATCCAAAAGGGAAATACCCATGGTAATGGTTCGGATATCCAGGTTTTCTTCTTGGATCATGGTGATGGTTTCCATGATGTCATTCATGTTTAGCATATGCCCCAACCTCCCTAGATTCGATGCATGGAATTAAAAATATTCTCATGCATCACATGGATGGTCATATCCGGACATTTTTCCGTCAGGCTTGCTTTTAGTTGATCCAATTCGCAATGGAGTTGGGAGATGTCTATGAGCATAACCATTGCAAAATACTCTTGTAATACGGATTGAGTCACCTCGATGACATTTGCATTTGCTTCCGCACATGCTGTGCTGACTCTGGACAGGATTCCAACCATATCTTTTCCGATGACGGTTACTACTGCTTTCATGTTGTTTCTCCTTCTATTTTTTCTTTTAAGAATCTTTTATATTAGGTGGTACATACCATATTCTACACTATTATTCTTTTTCTGAACATCCCGAAGATTTTGAGGAGGGCGGGAGGAACTCCGGTGAAGGATATGGCGGGAGGAACTCCGGTGAAGGATATGAATTGTTTTTTACAGGAAACATAGTATAATGTTTTTATGGTTAATTTTGAAAATGATTGGGACCGGATTCTTAAAGATGAATTTAAAAAAGAATACTATTTAAATCTTCGGGAATTTCTAAAACAGGAGTACCAAAGGGAAACGATCTATCCGAACATGGAGGATATTTTCAATGCCCTCAAGTTTACAGCTTACAGCGATACTCGTGCAGTGATTTTAGGCCAAGATCCTTATCACGAACCCAACCAGGCCCATGGTTTGTGTTTTTCTGTGAAAAGAGGCATTCCCAAACCCCCCTCTCTCCTGAATATTTTTAAGGAATTGAGAGAAGATTTGGGAATCGAAGCGCCTTCTCACGGGTGTTTGGAATCTTGGGCCAGAGGAGGGGTACTTTTGTTGAATTCAGTGCTGACCGTTCGTAGAGGACAAGCCAATTCTCATCGAGGGAAGGGTTGGGAGATTTTTACTGACCGGGTGATAGAGATTCTCAACGAGCGGGAAGATCCTATAGTGTTCATTTTATGGGGAAACCAAGCCAAAGAAAAAGGAAAGATTGTAACCAATCCCCGGCATCTGATTATCACAGGTTCTCATCCCAGTCCATTATCTGCATACCAAGGGTTTTTTGGCGGAAAGTACTTCAGTCGGGCAAATCAGTTTTTAGAAGAAGTGGGGCCCATGGTAAATTGGGAAATCCCATCGTAATCGTAGAGGGAGGAAGCAGCATATGGAATTCTTTATTGGCTTATTAGTAGTTCTGGCGGTAGTGGCCATTTGGGTCGTTAGTGCCTACAATCGGTTTGTTCGTATGAGAAACGTAGTGGAAGAAGGATTTTCTACTATGGATGTGTACATGAAGAAAAGGTATGACCTGATTCCCAATTTAGTTGAAACGGTAAAAGGCTATGCAACCCATGAGCAAGGAACCTTTGAGAAGGTGGTTCAAGCTCGTAATGTGGCGCAAAATGCAGCTACAGTCGAAGACAAGATGGCCGCAGAAAACATGTTGACTGGAACACTTCGTTCTCTTTTTGCCTTGGCAGAAGCTTATCCTGACTTGAAAGCAAATGTCAGCTTTATGGATCTTCAGGGACAATTGCAGACGGTAGAGGTGGACATCGCAAACTCTCGTAAGTATTACAATGCCACCGTAAAAGAGTACAATACCAAGACAGAACAATTTCCGGCCAACATCATTGCCAGGATGTTTGGCTTTAAACGAAAAACAATGTTTGAGCTGGATAGCGAGTTGGAGAGACAGAATGTCAAAGTGGAATTTTAGGAAGTACCAATCTTCCGCTCTTTTATTTAACAGCCTTTTGCTTCTGCTTTTAGTGTTCTTTTTTGCTCCGGCAGCCTATGGTGCAGATGGTACTATGGAAACCTTAGGCTATGATGTTCATATTCAATTGGAGGAGAACAATACCTGTTTCATTACAGAAACCATTACGATAAACTATATTACTCCTCGTCATGGAATCTATCGGAATATTGGTTTCCGCGGAGTGGCGGAGAGTATGTATAATGGAGAAGTGTATACACAAAGCTATAGCAATCGAATAAAAAATGTGACCGTGGAAGGGTACGACCTTCAAACCTATACGGAGGGGGATTATTATGTAATTCAGATTGGAAGCCCCGATTTTAAAGTGGAAGGAATCCATACATATGTCATCAAGTATCAATGTATAATGAGGGATGACCGGATTTCAGAGTTTGACAGTTTTTATTGGAACCTCCTGCCCTTTGGCTGGGAAATGCCCATTGAAGCTTCAAATTTAACGGTGGTATTTCCCAAGGAGATTCAAGTTGAAAACACAGAGTTTATTGTAGGCGGTTATGGAAGCACAGAAACTCTTGCTTATACCATATCACCGGACAATAAGACGGTAAGTGCCCATTTGTCCAATCTTCCCGAAGGATACGGAGTGACCATTCGATCGGTTATGGAAGAGGGATACTTTGTAGGAGAGTCCAATTTAAATTGGGTTTTGTGGCTTCTCCTCCTGACCTTGTTTATAACTCCGGTTTTGGTTTTTGGGATGTGGTTAAAGTATGGACGAGATCCCAAGATGGTTCAGACGGTGGAGTTCTATCCTCCGGAGGGGACTACTCCTGCGGAAATCGGCTATATAATAGATGGGGTGGTGGACAAGAAGGATTTAATCAGCTTAGTGGTATATTTTGCAGATCAAGGATATCTGACTATTGAACCATTAGATGAAGAAAAAGATACCGTTCTCCATCGGAAAGAGGAGCTTCCGGTCAACGCAAAAGTTTACCTAAAGACTTTTTATGAAGGATTGTTTTTGGGAGAAGAAGGGGAACTACTTGATGAGGTGAAGATTTCATCGCTGGAAGAAAGGTTCTTCAGCCATTACCAAGCTTCTTTGGGTCAGTTGAAAAGCCACTTTACAGCGAGAAAAGAAAATCGTATCTACAAATCCAGTTCCTTGGTGGCCAGGGCCTTGGGGGTTATGCTGATGCTGATTCCCCCGGTATTCACCATTGTACTGGGAGCCATTTATCAAGGACTAGGGTATTTTGCACTTCTAGCGATGCCGGTATTGTTTTTCAATTTGTTGGGTTTTGGAATTCTAGCCAGGAATTACGATAAGCGCGACGCGATGAAAAAATCTTCAAGAATTGCAGGGAATGTATTCGCCATCTTTCTAATGGTTATAGGAGTTCTAATCACTTGGGTTATAGGGTGTTCCCTTGAGTTGCCATTCTATGTGCTGTTTTTATCCTTTGTTTCTTTCTTTGTAATTGTGATATTCACCCTTTTAATGAAACGGCGGACCCAAAGGGGCGCAGAACTCATGGGCAAGATTTTGGGATTCAAACAATTCGTTCAAAAGGCAGAATTGCCTAGAATACAAAAGCTGTTGGAGGAAGATCCTCAATATTTCTATCATGTGCTTCCTTATGCGTATGTGTTTGGATTAACCGATCAATGGGCTAAGAAGTTTGAAAGCATTGCGATGGAGCCGCCCACTTGGGTGGATAGCAATTACAGAGGGACAACGATGTTCAACACCATATGGTTTGGGAATATGCTGGGCAACACGACAAGGGCCTTGGAGCAAAGTATTATTCCGCCGGCTTCTTTAAGCGACGGGTCCAAAGGAGGTTTTGGAGGGTCTAAGGGAGGCGGATTTTCCGGCGGTGGTGGTTTTGGCGGCGGCGGAATGGGCGGCGGCGGTGGCGGTGGTTGGTAGACACACGTACTGCTCATATGGTATACTTTTAAAAACTATTAGGAGAGAATACATATGGGAAATGGGTTCATTGGCAAAATTATATACTACTGGATTTTTATTCTGGGAATTCTCTTTATGGCTCGAATATTTGGTTTTGCAGACAGTGGCGGTACCATGATTATGGCCTTGGTTGTAGGGACATTAATATATGTGGGGCTGCAGTTGATTCGATTTGGATCCAGAAAGGAATAGGAATGAGCGTCGGAGATTCCGGCGCTTTTTTTAAGAAAAAATGTCGTTTACTCATTTGCATGTACATACAGAATACAGCCTTCTTGACGGAGCCGCAAGAATTGGGGATTTGGTAAAGCAGGCAAAGAAATTGGGCATGGATTCCATCGCCATTACAGATCACGGAGTGATGTTTGGAGTCATGGATTTTTATCATGCCTGCAAAAAAGAAGGCATTAAGCCTATTTTAGGATGTGAGGTCTATACGGCTGCTCGAAGTCGTTTGCAAAAGGAAGGCGATCGGGATAAGAATCAAGGGCATTTGGTTCTCCTGGCACAAAATGAAGAGGGTTATGGCAATTTGATGAAGATTGTGTCCATCGGCTATACCCAGGGCTTTTATTATAAGCCAAGAATTGACAAAGAAGTTTTACAGAAATATAGCAATGGTATTATTGCACTTTCGGCTTGTTTGGCGGGAGAAATCCAACGCCGACTACTGTTGGGAGATTACGATGGGGCCAAAGAAGAAGCCCTTGCTCTGAAAAGTATTTTTGGCCCGGAAAATTTTTATCTGGAAATTCAAGACCAGGGGCTACCGGAAGAAGCTCAAATTTTCCCGCTGATGAAAAAACTGAGTCGAGAAACGGGAATTCCATTGGTAGCTACCAATGATGTTCATTATGTTCGTCAGGAGGATGCAGAGGCTCATGATGTACTTCTTTGTATTCAAACAGCAGCTAATGTGGATGATGAAGACCGGATGCGTTTTCCCAATGACCAGTTTTATTTGAAATCTCCCGAAGAAATGGAAAAGCTATTTTCGCAGCTTCCGGAGGCCATTGAGAACACAGAAAAAATTGCAGCCCGCTGTAATGTGGAGTTCTCTTTGGGGGAACTCCACTTACCGGATTTTACGGCTCCTTCCGGAATGGAAAACGGAGCCTATTTGAGAGAGCTTTGTCAAAAGGGCTTGGCAGAGCGCTACGGCGATGTACAGGAAGAACACCAACAACGGTTGGAGTACGAACTTTCCGTTATCGAAGACATGCACTATGTAGAATACTTTCTTATTGTCTGGGATTTCATCCATTATGCAAGGAGCCGGGGAATTATGGTGGGCCCCGGAAGAGGCTCTGCTGCAGGCTCTTTAGTGGCTTATGTTTTGGGGATTACTAGCATTGATCCTCTAAAATACGGCTTGATATTTGAACGATTTCTCAATCCGGAACGAATTTCCATGCCGGATATTGATATCGATTTCTGTTATGAACGGAGACAAGAAGTCATAGATTATGTCATTGAAAAATATGGATCCGACAAAGTAGCCCAGATTATCACCTTTGGCACCATGAAGGCCAAAGCGGCTATTCGGGATGTAGGAAGAGCCTTGAATATGAGCTATGGGGATGTGGATGTGATAGCCAAGGCCGTTCCCAATGAGTTGGGAATGACCTTGAAGAAAGCTTTGAGTGTGAGTCCTGAATTCAAAGAAAAATATGAAAATGATCTGGGTGTGGCCAAGTTGGTGAATATGGCCATGGCGGTGGAGGGAATGCCACGCCACGCTTCCACCCATGCGGCTGGGGTAGTGATTTCTAAAAACAGCATCGATGAATATGTGCCCTTGTATTTAGCAGACAAAGGAATCTCTACCCAGTTTCCAATGACCACCATTGAAGAATTGGGGCTTTTAAAAATGGATTTTTTGGGTCTTCGGAACTTAACGGTGATTCGAGACGCCGTGGATATGATTCAGAAAAACCATGGCATCTGCATTGATTTTTCTAAAATGGATTACGATGATTCCAAAGTATATGAGTTGATTTCTTCCGGGAACACGGATGGAATTTTTCAATTGGAGTCTCCGGGTATGACTCAGTTTATGAAAAATCAGAAGCCAGACAATTTTGAGGACATCGTTGCGGGAATCTCTCTCTATCGACCAGGTCCCATGGCTTCGATTCCCATATACATAGAAAACAAAAAAAATCCAGCGCAGATTGAATATCTTCACGAAGCGCTGAAACCCATCCTTTCTGTTACCTACGGATGTCTGGTTTATCAAGAGCAAGTCATGCAGATTGTGCGTGATCTTGCAGGGTATTCCTATGGCAGAAGTGATTTGGTACGAAGAGCTATGAGCAAGAAAAAAATGGATGTGATGTTAAGGGAGCAAGAAGTTTTTGTTCATGGCGGCGGAGAAGTTCCGGGCTGCAAAGCCAGGGGAATACCAGAGGACGCGGCCGAGGAAATTTTTCACCAGATGGTTCGCTTTGCGGAGTATGCGTTTAACAAGTCTCATGCAGCGGCGTATGCTGTACTTGCCTATGAAACAGCGTACTTGAAGGCTCACTATCCGGTGGAATTCATGGCGGCTCTTATGACCAGTGTCATGGGAGATGCTCTCTCCATTGCCAAGTACATTCGAAATTGTACGGAGATGGGAATCAAGGTATTGCCTCCTGATGTGAATCGATCCGGCAAGAAGTTTACCGTAGAGGAAGGGGAAATCCGCTTTGGCTTGGTAGGCGTTAAAAATGTAGGTGAAGGAGTGGTGGAAGCTATAATGCAGGGTCGTAAGGAAAGTGGTCCTTACCAAGACATTTTTTCTTTTATACATCAGGTTGATATCCATGAATTAAACCGTAAAGCTTTGGAAAGCCTCATACAAGCCGGGGCATTTGATGAAATTCATCCCAACCGAGCTCAATTATTGGCGGTGTGTAACGGTTTGTTGGAAGCGGCACAAAATGATGCCAGAAAGAATATATCAGGACAACTTTCACTGTTTGGTGGAGGTGGGGCGGAAACCTGTATGGAGACTCCCACACTCTGTGTTCCCATGCCGGAGATTGGTGACTTTGATAAGAAGATGAAGATGGCGTTAGAGAAGGAGAATTTAGGGGTATATTTATCCGACCATCCATTAAAGGATCTGGAAGAGAGAATTGCTAGGAATACTACCTTAACCAGTGAGATGTTGAATCGCGGAGCAGAGCAGCATGAGATACCAGAGATTCGAGATGGGATGGATGCCACCGTGGCCGGCATTTTGGTTCAAAAAAAGACTTTGGTCACAAAAAATGGCCAGCTGATGGCGTTTATTGACATAGAAGATTTCTTTGGACTTATTGAAGTTGTAGTGTTTCCCAGAGTGTATGAGGCATGTAGTTCTTTTTTGAAAGAAGACAACATTCTGTTGGTTAAAGGGGTTGTAAATTTCAAAGAGGAAGAGTCTTCAAAAATATTGGCTAATCGAATCACTTTGTTGGAGCTTTCTGAAAAACCAGGCAGTGAATTGGTGAAGGTGAGAGTTCCCTGTCAAAATGAAGATCCCGAGGAGTTGGAAGCTGTGAAGAAGGTTTTTAGTCAATATCCCGGTTCTTGTCCAGTGCTGGTATATCTAGGAAACACGGGCAAAAAGTTTCAAACCAACCGTGAACTTTGGGTCAATCCTTGTGAAGGACTGTTTCAGGAGCTGGGTTCGTTGATCGGAATAGATAATGTGAAGTTGTGCGAGGAGAAAAAATGAAAACCATAGGAGTATTGACCAGTGGAGGAGATTCCCCGGGAATGAATGCAGCCATTCGGGCGGCGGTAAGAGGTGCCATCTTTCATGGAATGAAAATATATGGTATCGAAAGGGGATTTGCAGGGTTGATTGAAGGAGAAATCAAGGAAATGAATGTTTCCTCTGTTTCGGATATTCTTCATCGGGGAGGAACCATGCTTCGCACAGCCCGGTCGGAAAGATTCCTGACGGATGAGGGTTTTAAGCGGGCCCTAAATATGCTGGAGAGCTTTTCCATAGAGGGGGTAATCATCATCGGTGGAGACGGCTCTATGAAAGGCGGTCTGAAGATATCGGAAGCAGGGTTTATGGTAATGGGGATACCGGGTACCATCGATAATGATTTGGCCTATACTGATTTTTCGATTGGCTTTGATACTGCAGTGAACACGGTGCTTTCTTCCATCAGCAACATACGAGATACCTCTTCTTCTCATGAGCGAAGCACGGTGATCGAAGTGATGGGAAGGCATTGCGGGGACATTGCTTTATATGCCGGAGTTACTGGAGGAGCGGAAACCATTCTGATTCCGGAAGTGCCGGTAGACATCAATGCGGTTTGCCGCAAAATCATACAAGGTCGCAATCGTGGGAAGCTGCATAATATCATTATTAAAGCGGAGGGCGTTGATATTCGATCGGAGGATTTGGCGGATGTCATCAAAGAAAGAACGGGTGTAGACACAAAAATTGTGGTACTGAGTTATGTGCAAAGAGGAGGATCTCCCACGGCAAGAGACCGCCTTTTAGCCAGTAGAACTGCTTATAAGGCAGTAGAGCTTTTGAGAGACGACAGCTCCAGTAAGGCAATCGGAATTAATGGGAATGAAATCGTTGCATATGATTTGGCAGATGCTCTTAAGATGACCAGGACCCATGATCAGGGATACATCGAATTGGCGGATGTACTGTCCATTTAAGGCAGTTGGAAAAGAGAGAGAAGAAACGAAAAGAGGAGGAATCAATCCTCCTCTTTGATTTCCTCCAAATCCAAACCCAGATCGTTATGCAGGAGGCTGCCGTAATGAACGGAGCCAGTTCCGTACTTTTCTCTGATTTGGTCAAGGGTTCTTTCCAGCCGCTCTATTTCATTGCGAAGTTGTTCCTGCTCCGGGAAGAGGCTGATTTGTTGGGACATGGATTCATCCACTAGTTGAATTCCGGTAATGGTGAGGAGGCGAATGGGGCGATGAGAATTTTTTGTTGATTGAATTAATTCTTTGGATATCCTTGCAATTTCATGGGCTAAATTAGTGGGGCTTTCCAGTTGAGTTTGACGACGAATGGAGTGAAATTCCGGATCCTTAATTTCCACACGAATCCCGGCGGCTTTCATTTGGTATTGCCTGAGCCGAGAGGCTACGGTGTCTGAGAGCCCTGCTACCGCAATGTCGATGTCTTTTTGAGTGAGGAGATCTCTACGAAATGTAATGCCATTTCCTACAGATTTGATTTTTTTTCGATGGAGGGCGAAGGTTACCGGTTCCGCTTCTTTCCCGTTGGCATATTCCCATACCAGTACGCCATGCTTTCCAAACATGGAAGAAAGGGTCTCCGAAGGGGTTACCGCCAAATCCCCAATGGTTACAATCCCTATTTTACAAAGCCTTTCGGCCATGGACTGCCCCACAAAAAATAACTCTCCCACCGGCAAAGGCCATAAGATGTCCTTGTAATTTTCTCGGGTGATTTCTGTGGTGGCATCCGGCTTTTTATATTCCGAGCCCATTTTAGCAAAAATTTTATTGAAAGAGACGCCTACGGAAAGCGTAAGGTTCAGCTGACTTTTTATAGTTTCTCGAATCTGGTCGGCGATTTCCTTGCCGGAGCCCAACAACTTTTGACTATGGGTCACATCCAACCATGATTCATCAATACTAAAAGGTTCAACCAAGTCGGTATACTGATAGTAAATCTCATTGATGAGTCTGCTATAATACTGATATTTTTCATGGTGGGGGGCCACCACTTGTAAATCGGGGCACTTTTTCCGGGCCTGCCAGATGGTTTCCGCTGTTTTCACTCCTGCCTTTTTTGCCAATTCATTTTTGGCCACGATAATTCCATGACGATTTTTGGGATTTCCACAAACCGCCATGGGTCGATTCCTAAGTTCCGGGTGATCCAATAATTCTACAGAGGCAAAAAAACCATTCATATCACAATGAAGTATTACTCGGTCCATGATATGATTATATCTTTTTCGTCACAGAAAAAACAGATAAAGTGTACCAAAAATAGGGACCTCTTATGTTATAATGGGGGTAGGTAAAAAAAGGGGATGGAAATATGACCGAAGAGAAACGCCCGGTTGTGGCATTGATGTATGATTTTGATAAAACACTGTCTCCGGAAGATATGCAAAACTATGGTTTTATTCCGGGCGTGGGTATGGAGCCGAAGGATTTTTGGGCACTTTGTACCAAAACGATTAAAGACAATCAGATGGATATGATTCTGGGATATATGATGGTGATGCTGAAGGAAGCAGAAGGAAAAATGCTTTTGACGCGAGAAGTTTTTCGTGCCATGGGGAAGAAGGTTCGTCTTTTCCCGGGAGTCAGCACCTGGTTTCAGCGAATTAATGAGTTTGGCAATTCACGGGGATTGGGTGTGGAACACTATATCATTTCCTCAGGGTTAAAAGAAATCATCGAGGGAACTCCCATTGCTGGAGAATTTAAAAGAGTATATGCCGCTGAATTTGTATATAATCAAAGGGGTGTGCCTGTGTGGCCTGCTATGGCGGTGAATTACACATCCAAGACCCAGTTTCTTTTTCGGATTAATAAGGGAGAGTTGGATGTAACCGATAACCAAGGAATTAATGAATTCATTCTAGAGGAACAACGACGTATACCTTTTCGGAACATGATTTATCTTGGAGATGGCATTACGGATATTCCTTGTATGCGGATTGTTCGAAATGGTGGAGGCCAATCCATCGCGGTTTATGAAAAAGATCCTCAGCTAGGACTTCGTATGAAAGAGCAGGGAAGAGTGAATCATGTTCTTCCCGCTGACTATGGAAAAGGAAAAGCATTGGAAAAAGTTGTGACCGATGTATTGGAACAAATATCCATGAAAGAGTTCAAATAGAAAGTGTAGATGGGAGTTTGTATTATGTCAAAAAACATTATGGTTTGTGTGACGCAACAAAAGACCTGTGACCGGCTTATCAATTACGGATATCAACTGCAAGAAGAGACCAATGGGGAATTGTTCATCATTCATGTAGCCCATTATGAGTTTAAGTTTTTAGGTAACACAGAAGAAGGAGAGGCGTTGGATTACCTCTATGAAAAGGCCTTGAAATACGGGGCGAATCTTACAGTGGTGCGGTCCAATCATGTACTGGATACTTTGGTGGATTTGGTAGAGAAAAACAAGGTGAGTCATCTTGTACTAGGGCAGTCTGGGGAAAGCAAAGATGCCAACAGCATGGTGAATATGCTAGAAGAACGATTATCGAAAAAGACGGAAATTGTAGTGGTGCCTGCGTCAGAATAGAATTTACAGAAGTTTTACGCCATTAATGTTCAATTGAAAATCTGCACCCAAGAACAGGGCTGCTTGTCGGCACATGGACATTCGAACAAGAAAAATCTCAAAATATTCCATAACGGCACTGATTTTGGTGTCGATTGTGAGTTCAAGAATAACTTTTTTACTGTTTTTTTCGATTTGAAGGTCCGCCTTTTGCACAGCGAAGTTCACCCGGTCATGAATATCCTGGGATAATTTGGCCCGGTTCCGATTTTTATAACGAACCCGAGTTCTTCGTACATCCGATTTGTCGGCTAGAATTACGGCAGCAGAAATGGGGCTTACGGCTGTGCCGGTACCTTCGTCGTGGTTGCCGATGGCCTCTACCACTTCGGCCAGTTCTGCGGGGTCCATTCCTAATTTATCCAAGATGCGAAAGGCCATGATAGCCCCGCTTTGAGCATGGTCGTTGCGGTTGACGCAGTTGCCAATGTCGTGCAGGTAGGCCGCAATCATAGCTAATTCTTGCATTCTTTTGGGATGATCAAAGGCGGCCAAAATTTCTGCAGCTTTCGTGGCTGTTTTTGTGGCATGGGCAAAGCCATGTTCTGTGTAACCGATAGCGCCAAGGCCATCGTTGCCTTTGCGGATATACGCAGAGATTTCTTCATTGTTTTTGACCTCTTCGAAGGTGAGGGGTACGGCTGTCTCCCTTTGGGCAGTTTCTGTATTTAATGAATCCATATCTTTATCCTCGATTCCAACTTTTATAATGATTCATTATATCATGAAATGGAATCAGGAGCTATTCTTGACGGACTATAGTAAAAAAGATATAATGACCACAGCATTCAAGGAGGTACATTCTATGCGAATAGCGTCCATAATAATAGGTGTTTTTCTCGTTTTTACTAGCGTATGGTGTTTGGCCCATCCGGGAGCCACATATCTATCGTTAGCTTTTTTATTGGGGACGGTGATGTTTTTACATGGCCTGACTGCGTTATTCGGGTATTCGGTGATTCGAAAGATAAAAAAGAAAGGTCAAAGTTGGCTTTTGGCGGACGGATTGTTTACCACCATTTTGTCCTTGCTTGTCTTGTTTAATCAATTGGTGGCGGATTCTGTGGTTCCGGTGTTTTTTGGGCTTTGGGTATTCAATTCCGGAGTGGCTCGAATTGTTTATCTGTTGAATGATCAGGGAGTGAAGTCGGGAATTTGGTTGTTCTTGTTGGGGTGTGTTAGCGTAGTTGCCGGGATTTATCCTTTTGTGGACGCGCTCCTGATTGATTTCACCCTCATCATGTTGGTGGGAATCATCTTCTTGGTGCAGGGGATTAACATGCTTTATTTGGGCGCATCCTCCATTACGGATGTAGAAGAGTAGGTAATGAAATGAGCAAGGGCTTGATTCCCGAGGACCAACGGCAACGAATCGTTTCGTTGATTGTAATCGTTGGGTTACTGGTAACCGTATGGTATATGCTGGACTTGGTATTGTTAACTTTTTTGTTAACATTTATTTTTTATCATTTATTGGAAAAAATCCAGTGCCGATATGTAAAAATACTGGGACGAAGGTTGCCGGATCCTTTGATTATGATTGTTCTTTATGTCTTTTTCGTTGGGGCTGTGAGCCTTTTAAGCATTGAAGTTTTTCCCAAGTTGGTCCATCAGTTTAATATCATAGCTACGGCTCTTTCCAATTTTGATATTGCAATGGTTCAAGCTGCTGTGGGCGAGCGGATGGCAGCCCTTCTTTCCGGCATGGATTTTAACAGTTATCTGGGGCAAGCAGGAACCTTATTGGCTGAAATTTTTGGGCGCTTGAGTGGGTTTTTGTTGAATTTGTTTATTGCCTTGATTCTCAGTTTTGCCATTATTGCGGAAAAGAAAAAAATTGCTCAATTTGGCATCAATGTTTCGAAAAGCAATATTTCTTTTATTTATGATTATTTTGTGACCTATGGGGGTGGATTCTGCAAAACCTTTGGTCAAGTGATGAAAGTGCAGGTGACCATTGCCTTTATCAATTCCATCCTGACGGCTATCGCATTGAGTATTTTCGGGTATCCGGCGGTAGCTGGCTTGGGGCTTATGGTTTTTTTGCTGGGGCTTATACCGGTGGCAGGAGTAATCATTTCCTTTATTCCTTTGTCCGTCATCGGGTTTACCATTGGAGGATTTCTTATGGTATTCAAGGTCATTTTGTTCATCTTGCTGCTACATGCCTTTGAAGCTTATATCATGAATCCGAAACTGATGTCTCGAAAAACCAGACTGCCGGTGTGTTTTGTGTTTCTGATTCTTTTAATTGGGGAGCACTATATGGGGGTTTGGGGTCTGCTGATCGGGGTACCTATTTTCATTTTTCTTATGACCGCATTCAAAGTAGACTATCAGGTAATCGATGGACAGAAAAGAAAAGGAAAGTGTGACCCGGAAGCCCAAGAACCTCCTCCGGCCAATCTGTATTAAGCCGCTGAAAAGGCGGTTTTTTTATGAATGCGGGGATTTTTGCAAGAAGGCTATGATATAATAAAATATCTGCGTTTCAGTGAGGAGGAAGTTTGTGAAACCCATTGTAATTATTGGTGGGGGTGCGTCGGGAATGGCGACGGCCCTAGAAATAAAGTTGCGAAATCCAATCCTTCCGGTAGTGATTTTAGAAAAAAAAGAGCGTTTGGGGAAAAAACTATTGGCCACTGGAAATGGGCGGTGCAATATCAGCAATTCCGACATAAAAGGGGGAGAGAGTGTTTGGGATTTTCTTCACAATGCGGGAATTCTCACCCGACAAGAAGAAGAAGGACGGATGTATCCTTTTTCCGGGAAAGCTTCGGATGTGGTAGAGCGTTTCACACAAGCCTTACTAAAATACAATGTAAGCATAAGAGAAAATTTTCCGGTAGAGAGAGTTTGCCCTTTGGATGTAGGGTTCGCGGTACTGGGACCCAAGGGAGAGGAAATCCAGGGTTCCAAGGTGGTTCTTGCCACAGGAGGGAAAGCGGCTCCTCAATTTGGGTCTTCGGGGGATGGGCATAAGATGTGCAAGGATTTGGGAATTCAAGTAACCCGTACCTTCCCGGGGCTGACCTATGTGGCTGTAAATGAGTATAGCTCGGAGCTTGCCGGAATTCGTGCAAAAGGGAAGGCTACTTTGTTCAAAAAAGGGCAAATGGTTGCCATGGAACAAGGGGAGATTCAGTTTGGGAAACGAGGGCTTTCTGGAATTCCATTGATGAATTTAAGCTCTCAAGTTACCTTGGGGCCGGAAGAATCCATTTCTTCTTATCAAATCAGTTTGGATTTTATGGAGGGATTTCCAGAGGAACATTTGGAAATTTTTCTTGAAAATATCATTTCTAAGGTTGGCGGAAAAATTAAGGACCTTTTAAAAACCGTGGTTCCTCAGGGCCTGGCAAAAGAGGTTTTTCGCAGAGCAGGCATCTCCGAAAGTCGCTGTGAAGAAGAAGCTACCAGCCTGACTTTTAAAGAAAAAGAAGACCTGGTAGGATACTTGCGGGAGATGTGGTGGACTGTAGTGGGTCTTGGAGGTTGGAAAGACGCTCAAATCACCATAGGCGGTGTGGCTTTAGATCAAGTGCATTTAAACACTTGGGAATCGTTTCGTTGGCCGGGCCTTTATATAGTGGGAGAACTGTTGGATATGCAAGGGCCTTGCGGTGGATATAATCTTCATTTGGCCTGGAAGACTGGAATGCAAGGGGCAAATCATTTGGTAAAATCTTTGCGAGAGGCTTTGTAGTCGTGTGGAGAAAAGAAGGACCGGAAGGCATGTATCGCATTCATCAGATAAAATTAAATTGGGACGCGCCCCAAAAGGAAATTCCTGAGAAAATTCGGAAAAAGTTGGGTTTTTCTGAAAAAGAACTTGGAATTGTGGATTGGTTTATTCGAAAAGAATCCATCGACGCCCGGGACAAAAATCATATCCTTCGGGTTTATACAGTGAATTTTCAAGTTTTCGAACCAAAGGCGTTGGAGGATAATCCTCTTGTTGAGAAGGTGGTTCCCCTTCACTGGGAAATGCCCTCTTTGGGGGAGGAAATTCTAAAAAATCCTCCTGTAGTGGTTGGTTTTGGACCGGCTGGAATGTTTGCCGGGCTGGTATTGGCAGAAGCTGGTTTTCAGCCTTTAATTCTGGAACGAGGTTCTGTCATGGAGGAACGGATCCATAAAGTTCATGGCTTTTGGAGCGATGGGGTCCTGGATGAAGAAACCAATGTTCAATTTGGAGAGGGGGGAGCCGGCACCTTTTCCGACGGCAAGCTGACTACGGGAATACGGGATGTGCGAATTGAAAAGGTTTTGAAGGAATTGGTGGAGGCCGGTGCGAATCCGGACATTCAATACAAACAGAAGCCGCATATTGGAACCGACATATTGAGAAAAGTTGTAGTGGGAATCCGTCATAAAATAATTGCATTGGGCGGCCGCTTTCGATTTGACACGAAAATGACGGATATTGTGACGGCGGCAGAAGGGTTAACCAAAATATTTTTGGAACCAGAAGAAGCCATCCCTGTGGAAGCATTGGTTTTAGCCATTGGGCATAGTGCCAGAGACACCCTGGAAATGCTTTGGAGAAGAGAGTTGGTTTTGGAACAAAAGCCTTTTTCAATGGGTGTTCGCGTAGAGCATCCTCAAGAGCTTATCAATCGAAGCCAATATGGCAAAACCCTTCCCACTTCTTTGGGTCCCGCTGATTATAAATTGGTTTATCGCGGGGCATCCGGAAGGGGTGTTTATACCTTTTGCATGTGTCCCGGCGGCCAAGTGATTTTGGCATGTTCTGAGGCGAATACAATTGTAACCAATGGGATGAGCAACCGGGACCGTTCTTCCGGGAAAGCCAATAGCGCTTTGTTAGTGGAAGTGCATCCTGCGGATTTTCCTTCTTCTCATCCTTTGGCTGGGATGTGGTTGCAGAGAAAGGTTGAGAAAGAAGCTTTTCGTGCAGGGGGGTCTCGATATACTCACTTGATTTGCACCATGGAAGAATTTTTGGAAAGTAAAGGTATGGGGAACAGGATCCGGTGTTGTTTTCCTGATTTCATAGGAGACCATTTGGTAGAGGCCATCCCGTTTATGGGGAAGAAGATAAGGGGCTTTGATGGCCCGGAAGGAATGGTTTATGGAGTAGAAACCCGTAGTTCTTCTCCCGTTCGAATTTGTCGAGATGATTCTTATCAAAGCAATATTAGGGGAGTTTACCCTACGGGAGAGGGTGCCGGATACGCGGGAGGAATTGTATCTGCCGCAGTGGATGGAATTCGTGTGGCAGAGCAGCTAATCAATAGATATCAAAGGAGGACAGAACATGCTTGAGAAGGGATACATTCAAGTTTATACCGGGAATGGAAAAGGAAAGACCACGGCCGCGTTGGGAATCGCACTGCGCTCAGTCTGTGCGGGGAATCGGGTGTTTATGGGGCAATTCATGAAAGGCCAAAGCTACAGCGAGTTAAAAGCACCCAACCTCATCAAAGGGTTTGAAATGGAACAATTTGGGGATCCGGAATTTTTTCGCGGAGAACCCGCTGCCAAAGATTTTGAAAATGCGGAGAGGGGACTCCTTCGGATGAGAGAGATTCTAACAAGTGGAAAATATGATTTGGTGATTCTGGATGAAATCAACACCACCCTACATTTTCAATTGTTGAATGTGGAAAAAGTACTTTCTTTGATGGACTTGAAGCCGGATGGGGTGGAATTGATTCTAACTGGAAGATATGCTCCTCAGGAAATTATGGATCGAGCTGATCTGGTGACCGAAATGAAAGAAATCAAACATTATTATAATCAAGGGGTACCTGCGAGAACAGGCATAGAGAATTAATGAAAGGAAAGTGTTCAATGAAAAAAGTGGCACCTTGGGTTCTCACATTAATTTTGGTTTTTACTACCACAGGGGGGGCTTTTGCAAGGGATGATGCAAAGCAAGAAATATGGTATCAGCAAATTCAGGCGGGAGGATACGATATCTTTACCAATTATGTTGATGGGTATTCTTTGGAAATCGATTCGGGTACGGAAGTGGATATGAGTTGGTCAAAGGTGGGAACCTTTTTTGAAACTCCGGATAAACGAATGGAAATATACCGTCAGTATGTGGGAGAAAATATTGACAGCTATCTGGGTTATTCCAATGGCTTTTTAGCCAACACGAAAGATCATCAATTGGTAAAACAAGGTTGGGAAGTGTACGGGGAAAATCATGTTTATGTAACGCGGTGGATAAGACCCGTGCTAGCGCAGATTCAAGGGGATCGAAACCATTATGTGGTTCTGGATTTTCCCGCGGGCGAATACTGCTATACCGTTGTTATTAAAACTGAAATGCCCATTGAACAGTTGGGCGGCTACGAGAGCATGGTAAAAAGCTTTACGGCTTTCCATCCGTATCAGGAGGGGAAAAATCAAGTTCGCCAGGCAATCCCTATAGAAGAAAAAAAATGGAATGAAGAAACCAAACAATTTTTTCAGAAGTATTTTGGTCCGGATTCTTCATTGACATGGGGCTTGTATGAGCCTCAGACCAACTATGATTATGGAACCGGCACCTATGATTTTGGAAAAGTGGAGTATTATGAGGCCTTGTTTCAATATGAATTTCCGGTGGTATTAAATTATTCGGAGTTCGAAAATAAAACTCATCATCCCAATTTAAAGAAACGTTTGGACCAGGCGTGGGAGAAGGGGAAAGTACTGGAATTGACCTTGCAGACCACCCAATCCTCAGGGCAGAATCAAGTATACCAAATTCTTCAAGGGGAATACGACCTGTTTTTAATGGATTATGCTAAAACCATCAAAGATTTTGGCCATCCGGTTCTGTTTCGACTGGCCAATGAAATGAATGGAGACTGGTGCCCTTATTCGGGTTACCACACATCGAGAGACCCGGAAATATATCAGGAATTTTATCGATATGTTTATCATATTTTTGAAGAAGTGGGAGTAGAGAATGTAATCTATATTTGGAATCCCAATTCGGAGTCCTTCCCTAACTTTAAATGGAATCATTCTTATCGATATTATCCGGGGGATTTCTATGTGGATGTGGTAGGCATGACTGCGTATAACACGGGAACCTATTATTGGCAGGTGGGAGAGAGGTGGACCACCTTTTCGGACCTTTATCAGGACTTATATGAAGAGTATACCCGTCAGTTTCAGCAGCCTCTAATGATTACCGAATTCGGTTCAGCCAGTATGGGGGGTGACAAGGGCCAGTGGATTCAGGATATGTTCAGCAAGATCTATGCGCTCCACGAAATTAAAATGGCAATCTGGTGGGACGGTCATGATTTTCATAATGGTGTTGTTTCCAGAAACTACACCATATACGAGACACCGGAGATTTTAGAAATTTTCCGGCAACATTTTGATCCGCCCTGGTACCGGAATGCCTTTGCATGATTCTTCAGTTAATGATAAAGTGATAGAAGAGGTGTTGGTGGATTCAGAAGGGAGGGTTCAAGGAATGAAGAAACCTGTCATGTTAATGATCTTGGATGGGTTTGGGTTAAACTCCAAGATGGAAGGGAATGCTATTGCCTTGGCTCAAGCCCCGAATCTGAAAAAGTGGATGAATGATTATCCACATACTACATTGTCGGCTTCCGGCTTGGATGTAGGGCTTCCGGAGGGTCAAATGGGCAATTCGGAAGTGGGGCATTTAAATATGGGAGCCGGCCGGGTTGTATACCAAGAGTTGACTAAAATTACCAAGCATATTCAAGAGGGGACTTTTTTTGTGAACGAAGTTCTAAGGGAAGGGATGGAATCTGCAGTAGAAAAAGGTGGAACCCTGCATTTGATGGGCTTGGTATCCGATGGGGGGGTACATAGTCATTTGGATCACTTGAAGGGGCTTTTAAAAATGGCTCATGGAAAGGGTGTCCAGAGAGTTTCTGTCTCTTGCTTTTTGGATGGTAGAGATGTACCGCCTCGGTCTGCATTGACCTATTTGGATCAAATCAGCGAATATTTAGAGGAGTTGAAAATCGGGAAAATCAGTTTTATCTCAGGGCGTTATTATGCCATGGACCGGGATCGACGATGGGATAGGGTTCAAAAGGCCTATGATGGTCTGATTCTTGGTGAAGGATTTCATGCAAGAGATTTCAGAGAGGCCGTTTTGAATGGGTATGATCGTGGAGAAGATGATGAATTTTTGATGCCAACGGTATTGGACGGTGGAGTTCAAATTTCGGAGGGAGATACGGTTATATTTTTTAATTTCCGCCCGGATCGTGCCAGAGAACTTACCCGCAGTTTTGTAGACCCTTCTTTTCATGGTTTCTTTCGAAAAAAGGTGATTCAGGATTTGCACTTTGTTTGCATGTGCCAGTATGATGTGACCATTCCCAATGTTAAGGTGGCCTATCCGCCGGAGGAAGTTCGAAATACTTTGGGAGAATACTTGTCCCAAAAGGGGTTAACGCAGCTTCGCATTGCGGAAACGGAAAAATACGCTCATGTAACATTTTTCTTTAATGGGGGAGTAGAGGAGCCCAATCTTTTGGAAGATCGTATTTTAATTCCTTCTCCCAAGGTGGCCACTTATGACCTTCAACCAGAAATGAGTGCTCATTTAGTTCGCGACCGGGTGATTCAAGAGTTGGAGAGAGACTATTACGATGTGATTATTTTGAATTTTGCCAACGCGGATATGGTGGGCCATACCGGGAAAATTCCGGCTGCAATTCGGGCCATTGAAGCCTTGGAAGAATGTGTTCCCCCTGTGTTGGAAAAAGTTCTGGAAAGAGAAGGGCAAGTGTTGGTTACTGCTGACCATGGAAATGCAGACGAAATGTTGGATGAACAGGGAAATGTTATGACGGCCCATTCAAAAAACCCGGTCCCTCTGGTTTATGTGTCCAAAGAAGGAAAGGATCTTGTGGAAGGAGGGCGTCTCAGTGATTTGGCGCCAACATTGCTTGCCTTGCTTGGGTTGGAAAAACCGGAAGAAATGACGGGTATAAGTTTGGTTCAAAAGTAGGGGGAAGAGAGCACTTTGATGGAGAAAAAAACCTTTTTAAAGGGAGCGGTGATTCTCGGAATGGCCGGATTGATGGTTCAAGTGTTTGGAGCCATTTTTCGCATTCCCTTGGCAAACATTATAGGACCTTCAGGAATGGGGTATTACCAAACGGCGTATCCCATATATGTTTTTTTGTTGGTGTTTTCCACCAATGGAGCCCCGGCTGCCATTTCCAAAATGACATCGGAACGGCTGGCCATGGGACGGGTCAAGGATGCCCATCAGGTGTTTAGAAACTCTTTTTTGTTGATGAGCATTGTGGGCTTTGTTGCTTTTGTTGCTGTGTTTTTTGGGGCGGAATCCATCGTATCTGCTGTGGGCGCCCCGGGAGCGGTGTTGGCTATGAAGGCCATTGCCCCGGCGCTTTTAGTGGTTCCAATCATGAGCGTGTACCGCGGATATTTTCAAGGAATGCAGAATATGGGCCCTACTGCAACATCCCAGTTGATTGAGCAGGGGGTTCGTGTAGCGGTAGGTTTGACATTAGCCATTGTGCTAATGAAAGAAAGCGTGGAATTTGCGGCGGCAGGAGCCACTTTTGGTACTTCCGTAGGCCCGGTTGCCGGTGTACTGGTATTGGCGATTATTTACAGCGGGAGACGTCAGGCGCTGTTAGCTCAGCAAGGGAATGACCAGGAAAGCAGAGGGGAACCGGCCCGGAAGATTATGGGCACATTGCTTTGGATTGCAATGCCTATTACCGTGGGAGTCTCTATTTTACCCATTATTAACCTAGGAGACTTATTGGTGGTAATGAAGCGATTGGAAGCCACCGGGTTTTCTTTGGAGGAAGCCAATATTCTGTACGGACAATTGACAGGAATGGCTGGTCCGGTAATCAACATTCCGATGGCACTGGCCCTTTCCATGGCCCTATCCATGGTACCTGCCATTGCGGCGGCCAACGCTGCAGGGGACCGGGGTTTTTTGGAAAAAAATATACAACTTGGATTTCGAACTGCCATGATGGTGGGGGTTCCATGTAGTTTCGGTCTCATTATCTTGGCAGAACCTATCATGACTTTGCTGTATCCAATGGAAATGGAAAGTGCTATTTCTGCCTCCAACAGTTTGGCGTATTTGGCTATGGGAGTTATTTTTCTCTGTGTAGCACAAACCATGGCAGGAACATTGCAAGGATTGGGCAGACCCGGCATTGCGGTAATTGGCCTTATAACAGGATTTGTGGTGAAATGGGTGGCCACCTATTTTTTGACAGGAATTCCGGGGCTTAACATCGATGGAGCAGCCATCGCCAGCGCCTTGGCCTATACTACAGTGGGGCTATTTAATTTTGCTGCGGTCAAGGCATTGACGGGCATTGTTTTTGATCGAAATCTTACGATGCTTAAACCGTTGGTTTCCGGTTTGGTGATGTTCATTGTGGCCGGCTTGGTATATCGAATATTTGATGGAATATTGGGAAATGCGGGTTCATGTTTATTGGCTGTTTTTTTTGGTGCCCTAGTGTATGGGTTGGTTCTTTTAAAGATCAAAGGCATCCAACCGGAAGAGGTGAAACAGCTTCCTAAGGGAGAAAAAATCTGGAAGTTACTTAAAAAAATCAGATGGATAAAATAGGGCATATTCAGAAAATTACAACTTTGTAAAACCGTTGGAATAAGCGGGTTACAACCTTGACAGAAAATTATCAGGGTGATATATTCAGAGTGTGCGAACAGCACAAAAACAAACCTTTAATATATGTAAAACATATGAAAGAAAAGAGGAGAAAAAAATGTCGAATTATGTTGATCGCTGCATCGAGCTGTGCAAAGAGAGAAACCCGGGAGAAGAAGAGTTTCACCAGACGGTAGAAGAGGTTTTAGAGTCTCTGAAGCCGGTCATGGAGAAGCATCCGGAATATGAAGCAGCTGGCATTCTGGAAAGGCTAACCGAGCCGGAAAGAGGAATCACATTCCGCGTTGTATGGGTAGACGATGCTGGTAAAGTACAAGTGAACAAGGGCTATCGATACCAGTTCAACAGTGCCATTGGACCTTATAAAGGCGGTCTTCGATTTGCACCCAGCGTGTATGCTGGAATCATCAAGTTTTTGGGGTTTGAGCAAATTTTCAAGAACAGCTTGACAGGGCTTCCCATTGGTGGTGGCAAAGGTGGATCCGACTTTGACCCAACCGGAAAGTCCGATGGGGAAGTGATGCGTTTTTGCCAGGCATTTATGACGGAACTCTATCGACATATTGGACCGGAAACCGATGTACCTGCAGGGGATCTTGGTGTTGGGGCAAGAGAAATCGGTTACATGTATGGTCAGTATCGAAAAATAGTCAATCGATTTGAAGGTGTTCTTACAGGAAAAGGTCTTACCTGGGGTGGATTGAACGGTAGAACAGAAGCAACCGGCTATGGTATCGTTTATTTTGCCAATGCCATGTTGGAAGCTAATGGAGAAAAATTGGCCGGAAAAACTTTGGCTATTTCCGGATTTGGAAATGTGTCTTGGGGAACGGCACTGAAGGCAACGGAATTGGGTGCTAAGGTCATCACAATTTCCGGACCCGACGGATATATTTTGGATGAAACAGGAATTTGGGGAGAAAAGATTGACTATATGCTGGAACTCAGAAATTCCGGAAAGAATATTTGTGCTCCCTATGCAGAAAAATTCCCGGAAGCCAAATTCTTCCCGGGGAAAAAGCCTTGGGAAGTGAAAGCAGATCTTTACATTCCTTGCGCGACTCAAAATGAAATCAGAATCGAAGATGCGAAGACGATTGTTGCAAGTGGAGCAAAGTTTGTTTGTGAAGGTTCCAACATGTCCTCCACCAACGAGGCCATTAAATACATGCAAGAGAACGGAATTATCCTAGGACCATCAAAGGCTGCCAATGCAGGTGGAGTTGCCTGTTCTGCCATTGAGATGGGCCAGAATGGAGCCAAAGCAGTATACAGCCCGGAACAGGTTCATGCTCAATTAAGAGATATTATGTGTGGGATTCATGATGCCTGTGCCAAAGCTTCCAAGGACTATGGATTTGGTTATAATTTAGTGGCCGGAGCCAATATTGCCGGATTCTTGAAAGTGGCGAAAGCTATGATGGATCAAGGGCTCTAGAAGCGGTTTTTTACTAGCAAAATAGTAGATAAGAGTATTAAAAAAACAAGGTGTGGAACACTTCTGCACCTTTTTTTTATGAAACATTCTTTCTGTTTTAACTGATAAACCGAGAAGTATCCCTCTTCTTAGCCTTCCTTGCACCCTTTTGTAAGAGTGCAGGAGGGAGATGAATGAGGTTATGATTCAATGGATTGGGTTGCGAATCGTGGGGGTTAAGTGGTATAATTCAATGTCAATGAAATGTTTTTTGAAAGGAGTGAAAGCTGTGGATAGCGGACCGAGTCATGAACGCATGACAACTGGAAACAATAGACTTTATCCCGGCTTTGGTTTCGTTTAAGCCGGGTGAATTAGCAGAAAGCGAGGGCAACCGGATGGAAAACGAAAAAACTTTTGAAGAACGAATCCAGGAAATACTGGACTTGGTGTTAGAAAAAAAGTATATCAAAGCAAGGGATGCTTTGATTGAAATGAATAATGCGGTGGATGTGGCAGAAGCGCTGGAAGAAGTTATGGAACAGGTGGGGTTGGAACAAGCGGTAATCCTGTTTCGAAGCCTCCCCAAGGAATTGTCTGTAGATGTGTTTTCTTTTTTGCCCATTGAAGACCAAGTGACCATCATCAATACCATCACTGAGAAGGAAATCAGTTTTATTCTGGAAGAGCTGGATTTTGATGACATGATTGATGTGTTGGAGGAACTGCCGGCCAATGTGGTGGATAAGATCCTGGAAAAAACTCCGAAAGATGAACGAAAACAAATCAATACCTTTTTGAATTATCCGGATGGATCAGCCGGAACGTTGATGACGCCAGAGTATATTAGCTTGCGAAAAGGGATGACCGCTGAGGAAGCATTGGCATACATCAAAAAGGAGTCTTTTGATTCGGAAACCATCTACACTTGCTATGTGAAGGATCAGGGGCGTAAGCTTGTGGGAATTATTTCTTTGCGTTCCCTGGTAATCTCTGAAGGAAATGCGGTCATCGAAGACATTATGCAACGGGATTTCGTGTCTGTGAATGTGTACGATGATCAAGAAGTGGTATCAGAAGCTTTTAAAAGATATGGGTATTTGGCCATTCCGGTGGTGGATAACGAAAGCCGGTTGGTGGGGATTGTTACCGTAGACGATATTTTTGACGTTATTGAAGAAGAAGCTACGGAAGACTTTGAGCGTATGGCGGGAGTTTTGGACACTTCTCATTTGGAATACCTAGACGCCAGCGTGTTTTCTCATGTAAAAAGCAGGTTGCCATGGCTTTTGTTTCTTATGATTTCCCTAATGGTTACAGGCCTTATTATTAGCCGATTCGAAGGAATGTTGTCCCAGGTTATCGTGCTGGTTGCCTATCTTCCTTTGCTGATGGGTACTGGTGGGAATAGCGGTTCCCAAGCGGCTACGTTGGTTATTCGAGGGTTGGCCACCGGCGAGATTGAGTTAAAAGATGCTTTAAAAGTGCTGTGGAAGGAATTTCGAATCAGTTTGTCGGCAGGTCTGGTGTTAAGCTTGCTAAATTTTTTGAAAATCATTTTTTTGGACGGCCATAGCATTTTGATTGCACTCACCATTTCCTTATCCCTATTATTAATCATTATGTTTGCCAAGTTGATTGGAGGTATCTTGCCTCTCTTGGCAAAAAAATGTAAGATCGACCCGGCCTTGATGGCCACGCCTATGATTGCTTCTTTGACAGACATGGTGTCGGTTATAACATACTTTTTCTTAGCTACACTTATTTTAGGAATTTAGTAATGAGAGAAACTCCGGCGGGGAGGGAGAGAGAATGATTGCCGTGGACGGTTCTATAGTTTCCGGATGGTTTCAACCCAGAAAACCGGACACTCACAAAGGAACCTATGGGAAAGTGCTTTTAGTGGCAGGAAGCCCGGGAATGGGGGGCGCCGCTTTGCTCGCAGGAAAAGCAGCGTTGAGGTCTGGTGTAGGACTTCTTACTATTGCGGTTCCGGAAGAAATGTTTCCTATAATGCAAAGCAGTCTATGGGAGGCGGTATTAAAAGATCGAAATCACCCACTGGTGAATTTGGAACAGTATCATGGGATGGCCATAGGCCCCGGCTTGGGAATGAGCCCGAAGGAAGGAAAGTTGGTTCGACACTTACTGACCAGGTACCCCGGTCCTGTGGTAGTAGACGCAGATGGGCTAAACCATTTGGCCAAAAATAGGGATACCGCCTTGCTGAAGAGGCGGGAAGGCCCTGTATTGATTACACCTCATCCCAAAGAAGCTCAGCGGCTTCTCGCCCTGAATCAGGCACAATATGAGAATTTAAGCAGAGAAGAAGTGGCTGCAAGTCTGGTGGATGTTACTTCTGCTTGGGTGGTGTTAAAGGGTTATGGCACTTTGATTATGTCTCCTGAAAAGAAAGTCGTTGTAAATTCTTCCGGAAATCCGGGGATGGCTACGGGCGGTACAGGAGATGTGCTGACAGGGATTATTTTGGGACTTTTGGGGACTGGGTTTACACCTTGGCAAGCCGCGGTGGCTGGCGTTTATATCCATGGTCTGGCAGGAGATTTGGCAGCTACTGAAAGAGGTATGATTTCCTTAATGGCTTCGGACCTGCTCGATTTTTTGCCAATGATTTTTCAAAAAATGGAAAGGGAGTAGAGAATATGAAAAGAGTTGGATTGGGATTCTTGGTTTTGCTTTTATTTCTATCGATTGGTTGGATTACTGCTTTTGGGAATACCACCATACCGGGATCTACGGAAGACCCGGTGGTTACCAAGTCTTATGTAGACAGTAAGCTGGCGTATCAAGTATTGCAGTTACAGGTGGGACAGATTGTGATTGGTGGTGAAGGGACGGAAATTATCGTTCGAAGCGGAGAAGTGACGGCTATTGATAATGGAGCCAATGGAATTTCGGACATTACAGGAGGACAGGATTTAAGAACCGGACAACTATGTAAGACAAATCACCTGCTATTGGTCCCAAGAAATGATGGACGAGGCGTGAAGGCTTTAACGGAAGCCTATATCATGGTTCGAGGAAGCTATACCCTGAATTAAGGAGCGATTGCGATGAAGGATTACATCAAGAATAACAGGGTTATACTGATTTTGTTGGCTTTGGTTATGATGGTCTGCTTGTCTGTAATAGCCGGCCGTTTTTTCGTAGAAAAGAGCAACAAAACATATGATATCGTTTTGGATTTCAATGAAATCCATGCCATGGCTCAACAATCTTCTCAGCCAGTATCCTGGTGGCTTGGGGAATTCAAAGAAATGGGGATTCACCAGGTGGGGTTGACGGAAGAAAGCATTGTCACGCTGATGGAAGAAACGGAATATCCGGTTACGGGTATTATGATGGACCGGCTGTTAAAGGAATCCAACTGGACAGGAAATTATCCCGAGGGCTTTATTGAAGCGATGGAAATCCGGGGATATGATCCTTTTGATGTGGTAGTTTCTTGCCAGGGGCCCATTAAAACCTTTGTAAAAAATGGAGTGGAGCAACGAATTTCATCCGAACGGTATATTCTATATGAGGAAGGGGATTTTCTCTATTTGTTTTTAGATGGAACAGCGGATGTGACTTTGTACTCTGAAAAATACAAGTACCAAAACTCAGATAATACCGGTTATCAAGAACGTATTGATATTTTAAGTTCAAAAATTATGTATATTAGCTTGGGATTTCTTCCCCAGAAGGTGGAAGAGATTCAAAGGGCAGGAATGGAGATCGTTCCAAGAACCATGAGTTATAATGGCTGGAATGACACCGTATTTGCCCGGGCGGTTGTGTCGGGTTACGAAAAATTTGGGATTTGCCCGGACTATATTATTGTCGGAGGTCAAGCTGTTTTTGGGTATGATGACGGTTTGGAATTTGCGCGAGATTATATTTTAAAAAACAATGTCACCATTGGACTCATTGAAAATACCACACAACTTCAAAATATTATGCAATTTGGTGTGGAAGAGGTGGCCCAAGCTTCTCAGTACGATGCGGTGAGGGTATTCACCGTTTGGCCTTATATCCAAAACAGATACCAATATTATGGATACGAAGGTGCAAAGGAGATTGAAAACACTTTGTTTCGAGCGGTAGTAGAACGAAATGTCCGGGTGATTTACTATAAGCCGATTCTGGAGATGAAGGATTTACACACCTATGTGACCGATGTGGAAGAATATCGACAACTTTTCGCTAATTTAGAAGAGCGGTTGGCAGATCATGGTTTCGTACAGGGGAAAGCAATAAAAATGGTTCCCTATCAGGTGGGCTTTATTCAGAAAGTTTTTATGGGATGGGGGAGCGTTCTGGGGTTTCTACTTTTGCTGGGAGTGTTGTTCCCTGTGCCTAAAAAAGCCCAGTTGATTTTAGGAGTGCTGGGTGCATTGGGTGTTGCGGGCATGGCTTTTATTCTTCCGGAATGGTATGAACTAACGGCTGCATTTTTCGGGGCCGTGGTCATTTCCTGTGTGGCTCTCAGCTATTTCACCTACCAGGCTCGGCTGGTTAGGGAACGATTGGCTCAAGATGAAAAATTAGGGAAGATTTTCATGATAGGGGTGGGAACACTGGTGGTGTCTGTGTTGTTGGCCGTGCTGGGAGGATTGATCAGTGCGGCACCTATTTCCTCTGTTCAATATATGTTGGAAATCGATATCTTTCGAGGGGTGAAAGCCGCACAACTGTTGCCCATGGTATTTTATGTAGTGGCTTACTTGGCCTTTTTTGGGTATGGTGAAAACAAGAAAAAGATTGGAAGATTAGAATTCCAAGACATTAAAGAATTGTTTAACCTAAGAGTTAAAGTTTGGATGGTGGTTTTGGGCTTGGTAGTGGCAGGTATGGGTGCCTATTATATTTTACGTACCGGCCATTCTTCTACCTTGGAAGTGCTTAGTTTGGAAATGGTGATTCGGAATATCATGGAAGATCTTTTGGTAGCCAGACCAAGAACCAAGGAATTTTTGATTGCTTTTCCGGCCATCATTATGATGGTTTATGCATCGGTTCGACGGTTTAAACTTTGGACCATCTTGTTCGGGTTGGCTGGAGTGATTGGAATGACCTCAGTGGCTAACACCTTTCAACATATCCGGACTCCATTATACCTAGGGTTGTATAGGACGAGCTACGGACTACTTTTAGGAATCCTTCTAGGAGCCATAGGGGTGGTTATTTGGGAAATGCTTTATCGTTACTACAATAAATATTGGAGAAAATATACGGAGGACCATGACTAAGATTCTCATATCGGGCTACTATGGCTTTCACAATATCGGGGATGAATCCATTCTTCAAGCCGTTGTAAACAGCTTGCGAGAACAGCTTTCGGATATTGAAATTACGGTGCTTTCCCAATCTCCCGCTTCTACGAAGGATAAGTACGGTGTGGATTCCATCGATCGAAAATCATTGTGGAAGGTAATGAAGGCAATCAAGAACCACGACCTCTTGATTTCAGGTGGGGGCAGTTTGTTACAAGATGTAACAAGCAGGAAGAGCATTTATTATTATCTTGCAATCATGTGGATGGCTTGCTTCTTCAGGAAAGATTTTTTTATTTACAGCCAAGGCATTGGTCCCATTTATTCCAGATGGAATCGGGTACTTACCGGGAAAACTTTAAAAAAAGCCAGTGGCATTGTCGTTAGAGACCAGGCGTCAAAGGAATTGCTGAAAGAAATGGGAGTTCCTCAGGAGCGGGTAATAATTACGGCGGACCCTGTGCTAAGAATTGAGCCGGTCTCCTTGGAGATTGGAAAGAAAATATTGGAAAACGAAGGTTTTCAGCGGGAGCCGGGGCGCAAAGTGGTGGGCTTTGCCATCAAAGAAAAACAATTGGATTCTCCCTTTGTGAAGGAGTTGGAAAAAAGCATTCGTGTTCTGGTGGAGGAAAAGAATTGTCAGGTGGTGTTAATTCCTTTTCATTACAAAGAGGATGTTCAGGTGATTGAAGAGATGGAACGGCGCCTTTCCAATCGAGTGTTTGCGGTAAAAAATAAGTATTTAACCAATGAAATGCTTTCGTTGATTGGAAACATGGATGTTCTGGTTGGGGTTCGGCTTCATGCATTGATACATGGAGCGATTATGGGTGTGAAGTTGATTGGTGTCAGCTATGATCCGAAAATCAATGCTTTTCTAGGTTCCATCGGGTTAAAAGCTTTGTCAACTACTTTGGATTTTCAGACACGGTTTTTCTTAGAAGAGATGGAACGATTGTGGGAACCGGATTATGAAGAAACGGAAAAAATTGTAAAAGTCAGGGTCAAAGAGTTGGTGAGAAGCTTGTCGATCAATGAAGAGATGATTCAAAAAATTATTGATGGGAGAAGGGCAAAATCACAATGAAAGATCGATTTACTTTGTGGAATATTCCGGTTGATCGAGTCAATCAGGAACAGGCGATATCTTGCATGGAAACCTTCTTTGAGAGAGAGGGAGTAGACTGGATTGTAACACCAAATTCCGAGATGTTGGTAAACGCCCTTTCGGATACGGAGCTTAAGACCATTATTCAAAAGGCCTCTTTGGTAATTCCGGATGGCATCGGGTTGGTGTATGCTTCCCGCATTATGAAACAGCCTCTGACGCAGAGAGTCACTGGTATTGATTTTTTGGAAAAAGCGTTGGAGTGGTTAGAGAAGCATGGAAAAGGAGTTTTTCTTTTGGGAGGGAAGCCCGGAGAAACCAACGAAAATCACATAGCCAACCTGGCTGCAAACGAAATGACTTCTCAATTTCCCAGCCTAAAAATCAAGGGCACCCATCATGGGTATTTTGATTCTTTGGAGGAGGACGCTATTGTAAGAAAGATTGTGGATTCTCAAGCAGAATTTCTTTGTGTGGCCATGGGTTCTCCCAAGCAAGAGAAATTCATATATGAGAATAGAAATCGTTTGGGGAATGTGCGTTGCGCTATTGGAGTGGGTGGAAGCTTGGATATATGGGCGGGAACTGTTAAGAGAGCTCCAGGGTTTTATCAAAACCATGGCTTGGAATGGCTGTATCGAATTGGGAAAGAACCCACTCGTTTAAAAAGAGCCATTAAGTTGCCGGTTTTCATGGCGAAAGTCATAATGACCAAAGGCAAAACAAAATAGATTGAATAAAGGAGACCAGCTATGAAAAGTCAATTGGAAAAAAGAGCCGCCAACATTCGTGCCGGCATTATTTTAGCTACAGGTGCGGCGGGTTCGGGGCATCCCGGGGGATCCTTGTCCTGTACCGATATTTTAACAGTTCTCTATTTTCATGAGATGAATGTGAGCCCGGAAAATTCCTCTATGAAAGACCGGGATCGATTTGTTTTGTCCAAGGGGCATGGAGCCCCGGCTTTGTATGCAACTTTGGCGGAAAAAGGATATTTCCCCAAGGAAGACATTTTAACTCTTCGAAAAATTAACAGCAAGTTCCAAGGGCATCCTGATACCAAAAAATTGCCAGGAGTGGAAACTTCAACCGGATCTCTTGGGCAAGGTTTTTCCATGTCCATCGGAATGGCATTGGCTAGCCGGTTGGACCAGAGTCCCAGTCGAATATATGCGTTGTTGGGCGACGGCGAATTGCAAGAAGGATTGGTTTGGGAGGCCGCCATGTCCGCCGGGCATTACAGGTTGGACAATTTGGCGGTCATTGTGGATTGGAACGGATTACAAATTGATGGTACGAATGACGATGTGATGACCGTAACGCCCATCGGGGAGAAATTTCAAGCTTTTGGGTGGCATGTTATTTCTATTGACGGTCACGATTTGGATCAAATTATGGAGGCTCTTAATACTGCTCGCAGTACGAAGGGAAAACCCACTGCCATCATCGCAAAAACTCACAAAGGAAAAGGGGTTTCTTTTATGGAAGATGAAGCGGGTTGGCATGGCAAAGCACCTAATGAAGAAGAAGTAAAAAAAGCCTTGGCGGAAATTGGAGGGGAATGGTAATGACAGAAAAAATGGCAACCAGACAGGCTTACGGCCAAGTGTTGTTGGAATTGGGAGATACTTATGATAATTTGGTGGTGTTGGATGCTGACCTTTCAAAGTCAACCATGACATATGAGTTTGGGAAGCAAAATCCCAAGAGGTTCTTTAACATGGGAATTGCAGAACAAAACATGTATGGTACAGCGGCCGGGATGGCCCTCTCAGGAAAAATCGTTTGTGCATCCACCTTTGCTATCTTTGCTACGGGAAGAGCTTTTGAAATTATAAGGAATTCCATTGGCTACACCAATGCGAATGTAAAAATTTGCGCCAGTCATGCCGGTATAACTGTAGGAGAGGATGGGGGGTCCCATCAAACATTTGAAGATTTGGCTTTGATGAGAACCATCCCCGGGATGAAAGTTATTAATCCTTGTGACGGAAACTCCACAAAGGAATTAATGCGGCAAGCATGCGCTTACCATGGGCCTTGTTATATACGGTTGGGAAGGTCGGCCGTTCCTTTGGTTTATAGAGAAAAGGCAGATGTGAAGATGGGCAAAGGAACTCTACTTAGAGAAGGCAATCACATTACATTGATTGGTACGGGAATTATGGTAAACGAAGCCTTGGTGGCCAGTGAAGAGTTGGAAGGCCTTGGGATTTCCGTTCGGGTTATCGATATGCATACCATTAAACCCATCGACGAAGAAATTATTCTTTCTGCAGCCAAGGAAACAAAGGGGATTGTAACCGCAGAGGAACATAGCGTCATTGGTGGATTGGGGTCTTCGGTGGCGGAGGTTCTGGCAAAGCATTATCCGGCAAAAATGGAATTTGTTGGGCAACTGGACACTTTTGGAGAATCCGGCAAACCGGAGGAGTTAAAAGCAAAATATCATATGACAGCGGCGGATATTGTAATAGCCGCAAAAAAGTTATTAAATCAAGCATAATTTAAACGAATCAAAACAGTTTTAGAAAGAAGAGCATTGAAAAATGGCTCTTCTTTTGTTTTTTGTGAGAGCAAAATCGTTGTCATTTGTTGGGTAACAAGGTCATAGTTTTCACCGGAATTTGTAAAAAGCACTAAAAAAAACATCCTCCCTATATGAAAACATAACAAATCGAAGTGGGTAGCCGCAAAAGCCCTTAAATAGCCTTGTAATTATTCATCGAAATAGGCTATTATTAAAAAAACAGTGCAAAAAAAAGGAGGTATCCCATTGGCAAGAGGAATTTTGACCTTTCGGATAGATCGTTGCAAGGGTTGTGAACTATGTGTCAGCGTCTGTCCCCAAAATATATTGGCTTTGGATCAGGAAAACGTCAATGTTCGTGACTATCACCCAATTCATTGTGTGGAGCCGGCCCGATGTATCGGTTGCGGAAACTGTGGTTTGATTTGCCCTGACGGAGTAATCCAAGTGTTTTTAGAGGAGGTCCGGGAATGACGGAAAAGAAGTTGATGAAGGGAAATGAAGCTTTTGGCTTGGCGGCCATTCTAGGGGGCGCCAGGTACTATTTCGGGTATCCCATCACGCCCCAAAATGAAGTGACGGAGTATATGAGTCGTGAATTACCCAAAGCGGGTGGTTCTTTTCTTCAAGCAGAAAGTGAACTAGCAGCCATCAATATGGCATATGGAGCTGCGGCAGCAGGTGGCCGCGTCTTTATTTCTTCTTCTTCACCGGGAATTGCTCTCATGCAGGAAGGTTTGTCGGGTCTGGCTTCCATTGAAGCTCCTGTTGTGGTGTTGAATGTAATGAGAGGAGGTCCGGGAATTGGGAATATTCAGCCTGGACAAGCCGATTATTTTCAGGCCACCCGAGGCGGAGGGAATGGAGACTACCATTCGGTGGTATATGCCCCGGCTTCTATTCAAGAGGCCATGGATATGATTGTTGAGGCTTTCGAAGTGGCCGATCGAATTCGAAACCCGGTGATGGTGCTGGCGGATGGTATGTTGGGACAAATGATGGAACCGGTTCAACTTCCGGACAAGGAGAGAACCTTTTCCCTGGAAGAAAATTTAAAAACTAAACCCTGGGCACTGACGGGTCACCACAACATTCGAGAACGAAATGTGATTAAATCGGTGTATCTTCAACAAGATATGTTGGAGCAGCATGTAAATCATTTATGGGAAAAATACAAAAAAGCGGAGAAAGAGTTGGTGGACTGGGAAGAAGTAAATTTGGATCAGGCTCAGGTGGTTTTTGTATCCTTTGGCACCACTTCTCGAATTGTTAAAGAAGCCATGAAGAACCTAAAGAACATAGGGATTGAAACAGGCATGATTCGCCCCAAAACCCTTTGGCCATTCCCGTATCCAGCATTTGAGCGTCTTTGGGAGGGAACGGAAGCGGTGGTTTCTTGTGAATTATCCAAAGGGCAAATGATACAGGATGTGGCTTTGGGAATGGCTGGACGAATTCCTGTCAGCTTAATTCATCGAACGGGGGGAATGTTGTTGACCCCGGAAGAAATTACAAAAGAAACCATCCGGATTATAGAGGGAGGTGGTAAGCATGAAGCCGGTTTTTGAGTATACCAAGGGGATGAGAGATCAAGAAACCCACTATTGCCCGGGGTGCACCCATGGAGTGGCTCATCGATTGGTGATGGAAGTATTGTCAGAAAAAGAGAAATTGGGAGAAACCATCGGTGTGTGTCCGGTGGGATGTTCCATACTGGCTCACCAATATATGGATGTGGACATGATTGAAGCAGCCCACGGGAGAGCGCCTGCTGTAGCAACAGGGATAAAAAGAGTTCATCCCCGCAAGTTGGTTTTCACCTACCAAGGAGATGGAGATTTAGCCTCCATTGGCATGGGTGAAATTGTTCATGCCGCCCATCGGGGAGAGAATTTCTGTACTTTCTTTATTAACAATGCAATTTATGGAATGACCGGAGGTCAAATGGCCCCGACTACACTGATAGGTCAAAAGGCAACTACGGCCATTCACGGCAGAGATTCGAAATTGACGGGGAATCCCATAGGTATGGCAGAGCTGTTGGCCACGGTAGAAGGGGCAGTTTTTGTAGAAAGGGTAGCATTAAACACTCCGGCTCACATTCGCAAAGCAAAAAAGGCCATTCAAAACGCCTTCCTAGTGCAAGAGAAAGGGTTGGGTTTTGCTTTTGTGGAACTGCTATCTATTTGCCCTATTAACTGGGGATTACCTCCTACTGAAGCGGTACAGTGGTTGGAAAACAACATGATTCCCGTATTTCCGCTGAAGTCCTTTCGTTTTCCAAAGGAGGGGTTGGAATGAGTATAAAACGCTTTCTTTTTGCAGGCTTCGGCGGCCAAGGGGTGTTGTTGATGGGGCAAATTTTGTCCTATGGTGCCATGCTCTCCGGTAAAGAGGTGTCATTTATGCCCAGCTATGGGCCGGAAATGAGAGGAGGGACGGCCAATTGTACCGTGATTATATCTGATGAAATCATCGCCTCTCCTATTGCTTCTCATGTGGATGTTCTGGTAGCCATGAATGGCAGCTCTCTTCAACGCTTTGGGGAGTTGGTAAAAGATAATGGGGTAATCTTTATTAATAGTGGAATGATTCAAGAGTATAATCCAAAAGCGGGGATTAAAGTGATTCCGGTGGATTGCAAGAAACTTGCTGCGCAAGTTCTTCATAATGAAAAAGTAGCTAATGTTGTTATGCTGGGAGCTGTGTTGCGTGAAACGGGCATATTGGAGACCAACCAATGGAAACCGGCATTGGAGGCGATGTTCCAAGAAAAGAGGCAAGGAATGATCGAAATCAATTATCAGGCACTAAAAGTCTATGAGGATTCCTTGCGGGAAACCAGCGGGAAAATATGAAAAGAATTTGCTGTGTTCTGGGGCATTCCGGGAGTGGAAAGACGGAATTTGCCCTAAATTATGCGGTGAAAGCCAGAGACTTGGGGAGAAAAGTGGTTCTTTGTGATTTGGATGTGATAAACCCTTACTTCAGGAGCCGGGAAAGGCAAGAGATGTTGGAAAACCTTGGAATTCGTATCTATAGCAATGCCTTTGGATATGACATTTCAGAAGATCTCCCGGCGGTTTCTGCCCAGCTTCGCGCTCCTTTTGATCATTCGGATTGGGTGGGAATTTACGATGTAGGTGGAGATCGTATGGGTGCCGCTATCTTGAATCAGTATAAAAAAGAGCTGGCCCGCGAAGAGGTGGATTACTTATTGGTAGTTAACGGGAATCGGCAGGAAACGGAAACTCTGGAAGGGGTGCTGTTTCACTTGCGTCAAATGGAAACGGATATGGGGATTTCCTTCACAGGGTTAGTCAACAACACGCATTTAATGGATGAAACCACGGAAGGAGATGTATGGAAAGGTGTGAATCTATGCAAAGAAGTAGAAGAAAATACGGGAATTCCTTTGCGATATACCATGGTAACGGAAGAAATTTTTCAAAAAATTATTAAGAAACCACAAAATAATACTATGAATTTGTATTTTTTTACAGTAAAATTATTCTTGAAATCAAGTTGGCTGCCTAAAATGTGATTTTCGTCGTGAAAAAGCGGCCATGCGCACGGATAGAGAAAGGAAAAAGAAGATGAGTAACTTTCCTGTGATAAGAACTGATTGTCCCAAAGAAAAACCGAATCCCGATCATTTGAGATTTGGAAGAAGTTTTACAGACCACATGTTTATGATGGAGTATGACGAAAAAGAAGGATGGCATAATGGGAGGGTTATTCCTTATGGTCCCTTATCACTGGAGCCTGCCGCAGTGGTTTTTCACTATGCACAGGAAATGTTTGAGGGATTAAAAGCATACAAATCCAAAGATGGAAGGGTTTTGCTTTTTCGGCCGGATATGAATGCCAAGAGAACCACCCGAACCAATCAACGCCTTTGTATTCCGGCGTTGCCTGAGGATGTAATAGTAGACGCCATAAAGGCCGTAGTAGATGTGGATCGAGATTGGATTCCGGATAAGCCGGGAACATCTCTTTATGTTCGCCCGTTTATCATTGCCGACGAGCCCTTTCTCGGTGTTAGCCCGGCAGCACATTACTTATTTATGGTCATCCTATCTCCGGTGGGACCTTATTATGAACAAGGATTGATGCCTACGAAAATATTTGTGGAGGATGAGTATGTTCGCGCTACCCCAGGGGGGACGGGTGAAGCTAAAATTGGAGCAAACTACGCCATCGGCCTGAGAGCTCAGGTGAAGGCCCACGAAAAGGGATATGAGCAAGTGCTTTGGTTGGATGGGATTGAAAGGCGATATGTGGAGGAAATCGGAACATCCAATGCATTTTTCTTTCTTGAAGACGAGGTCATAACACCCCCATTGGGCGGAACCATATTGCCCGGGATAACCCGAAATTCTGTGATTCAGCTGCTGAAGGACTGGGGTTACAAGGTGAATGAACGTAGAATTGCCATTGAAGAAGTTTTTGAGGGAGGAAAATCAGGGAAGTTAAAAGAGATGTGGGCAACCGGAACGGCGGCGGTGATTTCTCCTGTAGGAGAACTTTCATGGAAAGAAGAAAAAATCACCATTAATCAGGGGAAAATCGGAAGTCTGTCTCAAAGGTTGTACGATTATTTATATGGGTTGCAAACCGGTGCGGTTGAAGACCGCTACGGATGGACATTGGAGGTAAAATAGATAAAAATTTCTTTAAGCGGAAGACTGGTTAAAGGAAGAGCAGAACAAAAACCCCCGGATTGGAACTGACCCCCAAAAGTTAGACCTAAAAATCTAACGAATGGGGGTTTTTTTATAGAGCATGACAAAAATGGTAAAATATGGTACTATACTAAAATGGATGGTAAGAAAATAAAGATAGTTGAGGAAGTTTAAAATGAAACGCTCTTTTATCCGAGAAGAAAATATCTTTCTGGAAACCAACCCGGCGAATTGGGGACGTTGGGGTGTTTTGGGATTGGGGCCGGAAGTCGGTGCAACCACATTGGGAACCATATTGGCCAGAATTGCGTCCAAAAGTAATAAGGGGACGGTGCAATATCTGGAAATTCGGCCGGGAAACTCTTTTAAGCCATTGATTTTTGAAGCTTTTGGAATGGATCGTCGATTTCTGGGCAGGCCTTTTTTTGATTTTTATGAAAAGGTTCGCCATGGAGAAAATATTCATCAAATTATTAATCGTGATGAAGGGGTCGGGTGGGCTTTGACGACTCGGGAAAATGTAAAAAATCGTTTGGACCTTTCTTTGGTTGAAAAGCTCCATTTAATCCATCATATATCTTCAGACATTCTATTTTGCGATCTAACTTTTGATATGAAGGAAGACGGGGGAATTCAGGAGTGGGATGTTCTTCTTAGAGAAATGACCGGTTTATTGGTCATTGTGGATCCTTTGCCGTCAAAACTATTGCTGGGGTACCCTCTGTTGGCAAAGCTTAGGATTTTGGAAGACAAAGGAAAAAAGATCTATTATATTTTAAACAAATCCAATTCCGGGGTTCATCGCAGGGAGCTTTTCGATTTTCTTAAAAAAAGACCTCACTGTGAAATTCCTTATATTTCGCCGGAATGCTTTTATGAATGCCAGTATAATCTTCAGTTGCCGGATCGGATTCTTCCGTTGTTAAAAGAAATGGAAAAGTTTGCGAAAACCCATGAAATCTTCCTGTAAATGGCGGGGAAAGACTTCCCTCCATCTAGATGTTGATGTATAATTATCTTTGAATCGATAAAACTGAACTAGATATAGTGGAGCCAAGATAAATGATAGAATATGAAAAGGTTACCAAGTATTACAAAACCAATGTTGGCTTGGAAGATGTAAGTGTTCGAATTGAAAATGGAGATTTTGTTTTCTTGGTGGGCCCTAGTGGAGCCGGGAAGTCCACATTTATTAAGTTGATGCTGAAGGAATTGGATGCGGACTCCGGGGTAATTCGATTTGGGGATATGGAAGTGGGAAAGTTGTCCAATCGGGAAGTTCCAATGCTTCGAAGAGGAATTGGTATCGTTTTTCAGGATTTTCGCTTGCTTCCCAAAAAGACGGCTTTTGAGAATGTGGCATTTGCCATGGAAATTGTCCACTGCACCCGAAGAACCATCAAGAGGCAAGTGCCTCAGGTATTAGAACTGGTGGGAATAAAAGACAAAGGGGATAAATATCCGGATGAGCTTTCTGCCGGTGAACAACAGAGGGTCGCCATCGCACGAGCCATTGTAAATAATCCTGCGGTACTGATTGCTGACGAACCAACGGGGAACTTGGATCCAGATACGGCATGGGGAATTATGCGACTTCTCGAACGGATTAATAATCGAGGGACTACTGTGGTAATGGTAACCCATGCGAAGGATATTGTAGATCGAATGAACAAAAGGGTCATTGCCATAGAAAATGGGAAAATCATACGAGATGATGTGGGAAGTTATGGGTATGATCACAACCTCAGTTCTCTCGGCGAGAAAGGAGCCTTAGGCAGTTATGGGGACTAGTTTTATCTGTATACTTAGGGAAGGTTTCAAACAGATTGGCCGGAATAAAGGGATGAGTATTGCTTCCGTTTTTTCCATTACCGCCATGCTCTTGATTTTGGGGGTGTTTTTTGCGCTCATTGTAAATATCAATGTGGCCATGGAGGCGGCAAAGCAGGATTATGATACAGTGCAAATTTATTTGTTGGATACCACGGACCAAGGAATGGCCCAGGAAATGGTAACCAATTTAAATGAAATGCCAGAGGTGGTGGAGGCAGTTTATATTCCCAAAGAAACTGCATTGCAAGCATGGAAAGCACAATGGGGAGATAGTGGATATCTTTTGGATTCTTTGTCCGATAATCCTTTGCCCAATGCTATTGAGGTGAATGTGGTGGATTTGGAGGGGGCCGATGTGGTGGTGGCAAAAGCCAAAACATTTTCCGGTGTGGAAGATATCCTGTATTATAAGGCGACCGTTGAAAAATTGATTTCCATCACCAATTCGGTTCAAATTGCCACATTGATTATGATGCTCTTTCTGGTAATCGTATCTGTTGTTGTGGTGAGCAATACCATTAAACTGACAGTGCAAGCTAGAAGCCGGGAAATTGAAATCATGAAATATGTAGGAGCTACCAACTGGTTTATTCGAGGACCTTTCTTGATTGGAGGAATGTTAATCGGACTGATTTCAGCCGGTGTTTCTTGCGGAGTTGTAGCGTTGATTTATCAAAAGGTGGTGGAATTGGTTGGGTCGGATTTGTTGTTGATTATGGGAATCCCTATGGTGCCCGTGCCATTTTTAAGTTGGAATTTAGCGGCGATTTTTGTTGCTTTGGGAGTGGCTATCGGAGCTTCCGGCAGCATCATTTCCATGCGAAGATACCTGGACACATAAAGCACTACAGCAGATGGAGGAAAAGAGATGAAAAGAATCCTGTGCTATACTTTAATCATGCTGTTGATCGCCGGCTTGTCCGGCTGGTCTATTGGCTTTGGCGTAAAAGATGCCCAGTCTGAGTTAAGTAACATCACTGAAGAAATAAAAGCTCTTCAAACCCAACTCCAACAGGGAAAACAAGTGGAAACGCAGCTTTCTAGAAAGATAAATGAGTTGCAAAGTAAAATTAACCTGACTCAAAGTGAAATCAATGCGCTTTCGGGAAACATTGCGGCTACGGAAGCTAAGATTGCAGTGGCCTATGGAGAATTGGAAAAATTGGAAGCGGAAATAGCGGTACAAAACGAGGCCCTCAATGCCAGACTTCGAGCCATGTACAAAAATGGATCTGTTTCTTATATTGATGTGTTATTGGGTTCCAATAGTATTACCGATTTAATGACAAATATTGATCGGGTACAAAGAGTATACCAGTCGGATAAGGAAGTCATGCTGTATCTGGATGCGCAACACAAGATTGTGGAATCCCAAAGACTGTATCTGGCCAGTATGCAGCAACAGCTAGAATTAAATGTGGCCGATATTGAGACCAAACAATCTCAACTTTCTTCCGACAAAGCCACAGTGGCCAGCCAGCGATCTGCCATCTCGGAAGAAAACAAAAAGATTGAGAGAGAAATTGACGCACTCAATGAAGAAGCCAATCGTTTGATTGCTGAAATCAGGGCGTTGCAGGGAGACGCTGCTTATGCGGGTGGAATTATGGCTTGGCCTTCTCCGGGGGTTACCCGGGTTACCTCGGAATTTGGATATCGGATACATCCCATCTTAAAGTATAAGAAGCTTCACACCGGAATTGATATCGGTTGTCCTACAGGTACCACCATTGTGGCGGCAAATTTCGGAACGGTTATTAAAGCAGAATGGAACAATAGCTATGGGAATTTGGTGATGGTGGATCACGGCGGCGGAATCGTAACCCTTTATGCCCACTTGAGTTCCTTTTTGGTTCAAAAAGGAGATGTGGTGAATCGAGGCCAAGCCATTGCAAAATCAGGTTCTACCGGAATGTCAACAGGACCTCATCTGCACTTTGAAGTACGTGTGAATGGGGAATATCAAAATCCAAGAAACTGGATTTAACGACAAAAGAAAGATGAATCGATGAAAGACATTCACCCTAGGGTCATAGAGCTTCTCAGGAATCGAGGGATAACGGATCTTGAGATGTGTCAGGAGTTGCTATTGAAACAACCACAAAGAACTTACGATCCATTCCTTCTTCATCATATGAGAGAGGGAGTGGATCTTTTGTTGTCCGCTATCGATGAGGGAAAGAGGATCTGTATTTACGGTGATTATGATGTGGATGGAGTTACTTCCATTGCCATTTTATTTACGGTATTAACGCGTTTAACCGATGGGGTTGAATACTACATTCCTTCCCGATTTGAAGAGGGATATGGACTCAACAAAGAAGCGCTTAAAAAGCTAAAAGACAAAGGAGTTGATTTGATAGTTACGGTGGATTTGGGTAGCTTGGCGGTGGAGGAAATACGGTACGCCAAAGAAATCGGATTGGACATTTTGGTAACGGACCATCATAGCATGACGGATCAGCCAGGTGATTGCCTGATGATTAACCCAAAGAAAAAAAACTGTTTTTATCCTTTTAAAGATTTGGCAGGATGTGGGGTTGCTTACAAATTGGCGCAGGCAATCCAAAGAGAAACGGATTTACCCCGGGAAGTACTACTTGAAGTTTTGGATTTGCTGGTTTTGGGCACCATAGGAGATATTGTTCCTTTAATAGATGAGAATCGTACATTTGCCAAGTACGGCATTCAAAAGCTGAACCAGACTCAAAGGCCAGGTTTGTTGAAATTGATGGAAGGAGCTTCTTTGGTAACGGGAAAGGTTCAAGCAGAGCAAATCTCTTATGTTTTGGTCCCCCATTTGAATGCTGCTGGTCGTATTACGGATGCAGAAGTGGCTCTAAAGGTGCTGATGGAAAGGAATTTAGAAAAAGTAAGTTTAGGCGTTGAGACATTGCTGGAATATAACAAAGAACGCCGTCGTCTGCAGGAGGAAACGGTAAAGTTTTTAAAAGAAAGGTTGGAGCATAGAAAAGAAGAAGATCTTTTTTACTTGGTTTATGCCAAAGAAGCCCACGAAGGAATTGCAGGGATTGTGGCCGGAAAGTTAAAAGATTTCTATCGACGGCCTGTGGCTATTGTGACGCCCACGGAAGGTGGGGTGAAAGGCACAGCCAGAAGTGTTGAGTCGGTGGATTTATTCCAGTTATTAAAGAATCACGAAGAGTTTTTCACTAAATTTGGTGGCCATGCCATGGCATGCGGGTTTTCCATGAAAGAAGAGAATCTACCAAAGCTGCAAAAGGCATTGAATCAGGATTTGGAAATCATGCTGGAAAAGAATCCCAAGTTGTTTGAACCGGAACAAAAGGTGGATTTATGGATGGAGCCAAGTGAGATTACAATGGAATTTGTAGAAGATTTGGGGCGATTATCTCCTTTTGGAAACGGTTGGCCTAAGCCCATGATTGCCTTGAACAATGTGGTACTACACCAGGTGACACCAATGGGATCTACGGGACAGTATTTGCGTTTTCAAATAATGGGAGTTGACGGAACTTCGCTGAAGGGAGTATGCTTTCAACAAAGGGAAAATCAACCGACGATTCAACAAGAAGAAAAAGTAACATTATTCGGGACTCCTGAAATTAATGAATACAACAGTTGCCGGTCCCTTCAAATGAATGTAGTGGAAATTGTGAGAAAAGGATAAAATATGTTGGCATTAAGGAAGAAAAAATTTTATGGAATGATAATCGGGTCCGTCGTGCTGGGTATGGCCATTGCCCTTGGGCTGGGGGCCTTGCTGTTTTGGAACCAGGACACGGTAATTTTATCGAAGAATAAATATGAAACCATGTCTCAATATATTGAAAAGTATGAGAAAGCAGAACGACTGTATCAGTTAATCCAAAAGAATTACTACCTTCCCGTTGAAGGGGAGGATTTGATGGAGGGGATTTATAGAGGATTGTTCCAAGGGCTGAAAGATCCCTATTCCGAGTACCTTACGGCAGAAGAATACGAGGAATTGATGATTAGCACATTAGGTGAGTTCGAGGGGATTGGTGTTACCATAACGGCAGATGAAAACGGGAACATTTTAGTGGTCAGCACCATTGAAGGCACTCCGGCGAACCTGGCAGGTTTGAAGACGGGAGATATTATTACTATGGTGGATGGGAGTCCTTACAAAGGTTCTGAATTGTCCAAAGCGGCACAAGCTATGCGAGGAGAAAAAGGCACTACCGTAACCATTACCTATTGGAGAAATGGAGTTATGGAGGAGGTGACCTTAACTCGGGCAACCATTATTGATCGATCTGTGTATTCCAAAATGCTGGATAATAACATTGGATATCTTCGAATCACCCAGTTTGAAAAAAACACGGCAAAGGATTTCGAACATGAATTTCAGCATTTGGAACAGCAGGGGGCCAGGGGAATCGTGATTGATATTCGCAACAATGGAGGTGGAATTTTAGATTCGGGAATTGACATTGCAGATCAGTTGTTGGGACAAGGGACCATTACCTATTTGGAGGATCAGGGGGGCAAAAGAACCTATTATAATTCCCAGGCTTCTATGGTCGCCACTCCTTATGTGCTTTTGATCAATGAAGGGACAGCCAGTACCTCGGAAATTCTTGCGGCGGCAGTGCGGGACAACGGGGGCGGGAAGTTAATCGGAACAAAAAGCTTTGGAAAAGGCGTGGTGCAGAGTGTGGAAAAATTACAGGATGGGGCTGCAATGAAATTGACGGTACTGCAGTATTACTCGCCAAAGGGTGATGTCATTCACGGAAATGGGGTGCATCCGGATGTTCAGGTTTTGGATTTGGAGGAAACTCCCGAGGACGAGGTGCTGGAAAAGGCCATCCAAATTTTGAACAGCAAGTCTTAAAACCAGATATTTGTAGTTGCTTCTTGACGTAGCTTTAGGTTGGGAATATAATCTTACTGTAAAGTGTTAAAGTGTCTGAAAGGAGCGAACTTATGGCATATGATTCGAAATTCAAGAGACCGGACATTGATGAGCTATTCAAAGCGGTATTGCTTTTAGAGGATGAAGAAGATTGTTACCGATTTTTTGAAGATATTTGCACCATCAATGAGATTCATGCCATCGCTCAAAGATGGCAAGTAGCCAAATTGCTGGCTGATAAAAAAACATACAGCGAAATTGAAGAAATAACTAAAGCATCTACCGCCACCATCAGTCGAATTAACAAATGTTTGGTTTACGGTGCAGAAGGCTATCAACGGATATTGGCTCGAATGAAAGAAAAGGAACAACAGAAATAGAAAAGAAGTGCAGTTTTTCCTGCCCCTTCCCCGATTTTTAGGAAGGGGTTTTCTTTTTTATGATATAATAAGAAAAAGAAGGGAGGTATTGGCATGAATGCAGAGTATATATTTTACAATGGACCAATTTTGACGGTGGACATGAATGATTCAATACAAGAAGCGGTGGCCGTGGCTAACGGGCATATTATTCAAGTAGGATCTCAACACGATGTGATGAAGTGGAAAGGAGATTCCACTGTACTCATCGATCTGAGAGGAAGAAGTTTAATACCGGGTTTTATTGATTCTCATTTGCATACAGCGGTTATGGGAGCCAATGCTTTGGCCTTGGATCTGCGTTCTCCGGGGGTGGGTTCCATTGAAGAAATAAAAGAAAAAATCAAGGAAGCGACTGAAAATGTACCCAAGGGTCAGTGGATTCGTGGATGGGGATATGATCATTCAAAACTGAAAGAACAGCGTCACCCCAATAAATGGGACTTAGATGAAGCGGCGCCGAATCACCCCGTTATGTTAACACGAGTGTGTGCTCATATTTCTGCGCATAATTCTATGAGTTTGGAAAGGGCAGGAATCCATAGTAACACGCCATGCCCGGATCCCTCCACCATGGACAAAATCCACGGAGAATACAGTGGGGTGATGAAGGAAAATGCTCATATGGCTATGATGAAGGCAGCCTGTTTGAGTAAGGAGGAAATCATTCAAGCTTTGGAAGTTGCTGATGAAATGTTGTTAGGGGAAGGAATTACTTCCGTGCACGACTCTGGTGGATATGGAGCTGTTCAAATGGAAGCCTTTCAGGAGGCGGTTGAAAAAGAAAAAGTACATCTTCGGCTCAGCACCATGATTTTTTCCTTTGTAGATAATGTGCGATTTGTGGAAAATTATCTATCGGTGGGAGTCCATACCGGATTTGGAAATCGGCATTTGCGATTGGGGCCGGTAAAATTGATGATTGATGGATCCAGTAGCGGGCCCACTGCTGCCACCTTGGAGCCCTACGCCAGCAATCCTTCGTTCAGCGGCATTTTGAGCCATTCCCAAGAAGAGGTGGATGCGGTTATCGAAAAAGCGCATCGACTAGGTTGGCAAGTGACTTCTCACGCGGTTGGAGATCGAGCAGTTACCATGATTGTGGATGCCATTGAAAAAGCCGTGACCAAATACCCAAGAGAGGATCACAGGCATCGCATTGAGCACTGCGCAATGGTAAATGATTCCCTGCTTTCACGTTTAAAATCCTTGGGGATTATTCCCATCCCCAACCCCATATTTTTATACGAATTTGGTGATGGGTATTTGAGAAATTATGGGGAAGAAAGGGCCAACCGAATGTTTGCGGCCAAGAGCTACTTTGACGCTGGGATTATCGCCGCCGGCTCTTCCGATTGTCCCATTACATTTTCCAACCCTATTCGTAATATCAGTGCTGCAGTCAATCGCAAAACTCAGACTGGAAATGTGGTGAGTCCTCAGGAAAGAATTACAATTCCTCAGGCTCTTCGAATGTTTACCATAAACGGTGCCTATGCTTCTTTTGAGGAAGGAATAAAAGGATCCATTGAAGAAGGTAAATTGGCCGACCTGGTGGTATTGTCCGGATCTTTGTATGACACTCTTCCTGAAGAATTGGAAAATTTGTCGGTGGATATGACTTTTATTGATGGAAAAATGGTTTACCAAAAATAAAAATGATTGCTATATATTATTATGTTGGGGAGCATCGAAAGTTGGGGACCGAACTTCTTGAGAAAGCCTGGATTGAGTTCATGCCAGGTGAAAAGATGCCCCCGGTGAAAAAAAACAAAAAAGGGAAGCCTTATTTTCGGGGAGGTTCCCGGCACTTGTCCATCAGTCATACTGGAAACTTTTGGGCATGTGTTTTTTCAGATGGGCTTGTAGGATTGGATATTCAGGAACTAAAGCCAGCGATTCCTATTGAAAAAATTGCCCGCCGCTTTTTTACACCAAAAGAGACGGATTTGATAATTGAAAAGGGAGAAGAAGCTTTTTATGCTTTATGGACCAGAAGAGAAGCCGTTGGGAAGCTTTTGGGCACTGGATTTTTCATTCCACCAAAATCGGATAAAAGTTTTTTTGTAGAATACTTTAGGTTGGAAGAGAAAGTTGTGGGAGCACTGGCGACCACCAGAAAAGAGAAAATATGGATGAAAAAAATCAATTAAAGCAGGCCTATGGTGCAGCCATCATTTTTTCTTTGGTGGTAGGCTTTTCGTTTTTGGCTGTAAAAACCTGTGTGCCATTAGCTTCCACATTGCAGATTTTAGTGTGGAGATACAATTGGGCGGCTCTGCTGATGGGCGTGTTGATTGCCATAGGGATTGTCAAGATTCGATTGGCGGGAAAGCCGAAGAAGAATTTAATGTTGACAGCGGGTTCTTACATTGGTTTCATGATTTTTCAGACCATCGGCTTGATTTTTGCCACATCTATTGAGAGTGGAATCATTTTTGCTATCATCCCGATTTTATCAAAATTAATTGCGGGAGTTGTTCTTAAAGAAAAGACCGGATGGGTTCAAAACATTTCCATGGTGCTATCCATATCGGCCTTGATGGTTATGATTCTTATGGGTTCCACCGGAATTCAAACCAATATAATAGGCTTGGTTGTGTTGATTATAAGTAGCATTTCAATGGCCATTAGCAATGTGTATATGAGATATGTAAGGCAGGTATACAGGCCGGTTGAGATTACGGCGGCAATCTGTTTTATGGGAGTGTTTGCTTTCAATTTGGGATATTTGGTTTCCGGAGAGGCCGTTCACTACCTGGAGCCTTTGAGGTATACGGAGTTTGTGGTGTCTACCCTATATTTGGGAACGGCCTGCATTGTGCTGTCGGCTCAACTCATGGCCTTTATGTTACGTTATATGCCGGCGGTAAATGCTACTATTTTTGGCAATTTGTCCACTGCCATTTCCATTGTGGCAGGGGTGGTTATTCTTAAAGAGCCCCTGATGCTCTACCATATTTTATGTACTGTGTTAATCATTCTTGGAGTTTTGGGCGTAAGCAAGCCTGACATAATAGGAAATTTTTTAAAAGAAAGGAAAACTGTTAAAGAATCATGAAAATTACATTTTTATCCGAAAACAAAACGGATCAACCTCCCTATTTGGGAGAGCATGGCCTTTCCGTGTTAGTAGAAACCGAAGCAACCAAAATTCTTTTCGATGCAGGGGCATCGGATCTTATGCATCAGCACGCCAAGGAAAAGAAATTGGACTTGGGGCAGGTGGACTTATGCGTCATTAGCCATGGGCATTTTGATCACACTGGAGGTATTCCTTCTTTTGTGAATACCAACAAGAAAGCTCCCATAGTGGTTCACAAGGAAGGATTTCAAGAAGCCTATTATATGGAAAAAGGTGTAATGGAGAAGGAACCTTGTTCTATTTTATGGACAGAAGAGCAAAGACTCCAAATTGAGCCCAGATTATATGAAACGGAAGGCCCTTATTTTTGGACTAAAGATGTGTGGGTTTCAGGTACCATACCGGAGCAATATGGAAACGAATCCATTGAAGACTTCTACATAAAAGAAGAAGATGGAAGCTATCGGAAGGATCCCATGAAGCATGAACAATTTCTTGTGGTTCGTGAGAAAGGAGAGTTGTATCTGTTTTTTGGATGTTCTCACAAAGGGGTATTTCCTGCTTTAAACTATGTAAAAGATCAGTTCCCCAATGAAAAAATCAGACTATTGGTAGCCGGCATGCATTTATATAACGGAGATTGTAATATGATTTCCCGGGTGATTCAACGACTTCTTTCTTATGAAATTCCAGAAATTTTACCGGTGCATTGTACAGGAATTCACGGGATTTGTCAGATGAAACAGGAATTGCCTAATGTGGTGAAAATTGCTTGTGTAGGAGATGAATTTGAATATTGATTGGCTGCGGCGAACCGAAAGATTAATCGGGTCAGAAGGAGTGGAACGGCTACAGAAGGGAAAAGTTCTGGTTTTTGGAATAGGTGGAGTCGGGGGTTCAGCCGCTGAAGCGTTGGCTAGGGCCGGCATTGGTACTTTGGGGTTGGTGGACAAAGACATTCTAGAAGAAACCAATTTAAACCGGCAGGTTATCGCACTGCGTTCCACTTTGGGAAAACCAAAGGTGGCAATTATGGAGGATCGTATTAAGGACATTAACCCCGAAGCATGTGTGGTGTCGTATCATCAGTTTTACTTGCCTGAAATGGCAGAAGATATCGTATTAGAAAATTACGACTATGTTGTGGATGCCATTGATAATGTGACGGCAAAAATAGAATTGATTTGTCGTTGTTACGAAAAGAGGATTCCTATCATTAGCTCTATGGGCATGGGAAATCGAATGGACCCATTGAAAATGCAAGTGGCGGATATTTATGAAACGGAAATTTGTCCTCTCGCAAAGGTGGTGCGAAAGGAGCTGCGAAAACGAGGCGTTCCACAACTGGAAGTGATATATTCAAGAGAATCTCCGCTAAAACAGACACCTCCGGGAAGCATTTCATTTGTTCCCCCCGTAGCCGGAATGGTAATGGCTTCTCTGGTAGTTAAAAGGATACTGGAGGCGAATGATGAAAACTAGGGATCTGGCATTGAAGTATTTAACGAACCGAAGTCGCAGCATCAAGGAAATGAAATACTATTTGAATCAAATGAAGGTGCCTCTCTTGGAGATAGAAGATGTTGTTCAACAACTATGTGAAGAAGGGTATTTGGATGATTTGGCGTATGGTATGGAATACATTCGCTATGCCACCTTAAAAAACAAAGCCAAAAGAAGGATTCAAAGTGAACTTCAGCAGAAGGGAGTTTCCGATGAATTGTTTCAACAAGCTTGGAATCGCCTTTCTTTAGAGGAAGGAATGGTTTCTCAAGACCCTGGTGCAGAGAGAAAAAAGGCAGAGGAACTGGTGGCATTATGGTGGGGGCAAAAGGATTTTACGGAAAAAAATCTTCGGAAAGCTGCTACTAAGCTGAAAACATTGGGATATGATACGGATACCATCTATCATACTTTAGGAAAATGGATGGGCAAGTTGGAAGAGTGAGGAAACGGTGTGATGGGGGCAATCAAAGTCAAGGAAATTAATCTGGAACAGGGAAGCCCTACGGTAGAACAAGCCATGGGCCGTTTAGTGAACGGATTGTCTACGGCAAAAGGAGCGGGATTTCGAAGCGTCATTTTAATTCACGGATATGGATCCAGCGGCATAGGCGGTGCAATTAAAGTTGGAGTTTTGGGAAAGCTGAAAGAACCTATGTTGAAAGGCATGATTCGAGATTTTGTAGCAGGGGAAAAGTGGAATGAACATAAAAAGACCTATTTGGAACAATGCCCGCAGCTAAAGGAATATGAGGACAGGATTCGTGGAAATCCAGGTGTTACAGTAGTAATTTTAAAAGGATGAGAAGTGAGAAGCACCAAATAGCGTACATTAATTCCGATATAGTTTCCTTAGCAAGAAAAGGAGGGAAATCGGATGATGTGGTTGAGTTGGAGTTTTATGCTCCTTGCTTTCATTCTGTTAGGGGTTCTATGGAAAGAGGAGTGGAGTCAGAGGGAGGAAAAAGCAACGTGGCAAGTAAGGAAAGAATACGAGAGGGAATGGAGCTGTTTTACGGAACCATCATAGAGAATTATAAGCAGTCTCAAAGAGCTGTCATGACGGAATCCAAGGTATCTGCTATCTTTAAAAAGGCGGATTATAAAACCAGGATGGAAGAGTTTTCCAAGGTAAAAAAAGCGGCTTCTATGTTGAAGATGGAATCGGAGCCGGGAAACACCCTCATGGAAGAAGATTTGTTGGAAAACCTCCAAGTTGCGAAAGCCCGTTTGATGGAGTTGTGCGAGTCTCAAATCCAATTGCAGAAGATTTTGCAAGCCAAGGCTACCCGAGAAAGAAAAGTTTCCATTAAAGAATACACAAGGGCGATGGAGGCTGTGCGAGAGGGCCATGAGCGAATGCAGCGATCTCTGCATCAGCTGGATATAATTTATTCTGATTGGTTGGAAGAATGTTAGGAGGAAGCAAGAGGGATGACGGAGGGGCAAATCAAGAAACTTTATATTATTCAAATCCTCGAAGTGCTGAAACGGTATTCCGATGTGGACCATCCGCTGATGCAGAAGGACATTATGGATTTGATGCGGAGAGAGTTCGGCGTAGAGTGTGAGCGAAAAGCGGTGGGAAGAAATATCGAGAATCTAAAAGATGTGGGGTATGACATTGAATATGATAATGGATACTATTTGGTGCAGAGAGATTTTGAGGAAAGCGAACTTCGCTATTTGATTGACAGCATTCTGGCTTCCCGCTATATCCCCACCAAGCAAGCCAAAGATCTTATTGAGAAACTTACCCGTCAATCCAACATTTACTTTCGAGACAAGGTGAGACATATTTGCAACATTACCAACATGGACCATCAGGATACCAATGAGCTCTTTTTTACGATAGATGTTCTTTCTGAAGCCATTTCTCAGCATTTTCAAGTTCAGTTTTATTATCGGAAATATAATACCGAGAAGAAGCTAGTCCATACTTCCACAGAAAAACATTTGGTGAATCCTTATCAAATTGTGCTGGCAAACGGAAAATACTATTTAGTAGGCAATGTGGATAAATACCCGAATGTGACCCACTTTAGAGTGGAAAGAATATGGGACATTGAAATGATTCCCAGGCAAAGAAAAGATCCCAGAGAAGTTCAAGAATTGAAAACCGGATTTGATTTGCCCAAACATATGGTAGAACATGTGTATATGTTCAGTGGGCCTTCCATACGAATTCTTATGAGGATAGAAAATGATATCATCGGGGATGTGATTGACTGGTTTGGGTCAGAAATTGAAATTAAACCGGATGCAAAAAACGGCAACAATAGTTCGTTGGTGACGGTTCGTGCCAATGAAAATGCGATGAAATACTGGGCCATGCAATTTGGAGAAAAGGTGGTCATTTTAGAACCGGATTCTCTGCGGGAAAAAATCAAGAAAGCATTGGAAATTATGAATAATCATTATAGGGAGGATTAGATAAATGAAAAAAGCAATCATTACGGGGGGGCCCACCAATGAATACATTGATGAAGTGATGAAGATAACCAATATGTCTACCGGTTCTTTAAGCCTGGCCCTTGCCAATGAATTCTTGAAGGCAAAGTATGATGTGGATTTGGTTTTGAATCGAGGGATTTCTTATGATGCCATCAAAGATTATGAAAACTCCGGAAACCTACGGGTTTTTTTGGTGGAAACCACAGAGGAGATGATGGAACAATTAAAAGATTTGGGAGAAGAGAGGGCTTCTGTGGATATTATTATTCATGCTGCCGCGGTGGGTGACTATAAAGCAGACTTCACTTTCTTGATGGAAGATTTGGCTCGTTATATTTTTAAAGCAAATGAGAAAAAGCCTTTCGCTAATGAAAAAGAAGTACTTCACTTGCTTGAAGACGGGGCTTACCGAATAGACAATAGTTCAAAAATCAGCAGCTATCAGAAAAATCTTTCTGTAAAGCTTACTCTTACGCCAAAAATTATCGGCAACCTACGCAAGTGGTTTCCCAACAGCTTGTTGGTGGGGTGTAAGTTATTGGAAAGTGTGGAAAAAGAAGAGTTGTATCAGGTGGCTCAAAAATTAGCTGCGAAGAATCAAATGGATTTGATTTTAGCTAATGATTTGTCTGAATTAAGGGCGGGGAAACCCGCTAGATATGTAGTGGACGGGGAAGGATACACAGGGGTTCAACTGAATACCCCGGAGGAGATTTTCAAACACCTTCACCAAAGTCTTTCAGAAAAAGGGCTTGCCTAGAATTTGCGGGACTGATGGATGTAAAATATGGTTCAATGTTGGAATTTCATTGATTACCGAGTTATCTTTTAGTATAATAATGGTATGGAAAATATGACAAATGAGCAGCGTGGGTTTTTCAAAAAGAGGGCAGATGCACTCTGGGTTTTTTTGTGCAAACAAAAGAATCTGTTTAAAACCAGATATGGAATTTTAGGATTTATAGCTATTTTGTTGGTTATGGGGAAGCTTTTATTGTTTTATCAATTAATGAGCATTACTACCAACCTGTTTTTTATTTGGATGACTACCTGCCTTATTTTGGGAATTTTGTTTTCTTTTTTCAGAAACAAGTGGATTCCTCTTATTTTATTCACATTCATTTCGATTCTTATGTTTTCCGATGTGACCTATTCCACCTTCTTTAACCGGTATCTTTCGGTGGGCATGTTGGGTGCGGCCGAGGTATTGGGCGATATTGGAGAAAGCATTAAGGCCGTTATACGACCTCACTTTTTTTTCTTATTTTTGGATGTGGTGGTTTTGTATGTTACATTTTTTGTTCATAAAATACCTTGGCGTAAACCGGTGATTCGTAATGAGTGAACGGGGCAGGAAAAGAACTGGTTTGTTGATGGCAATCCTATTGGTGGTTGTTATCATTTGGAACCCTATACAATCCAAATTTTTGACTTCTCTTTCCAACCAGGAATTTTTCTCTTACCATATCAAAGACTTGATCAGTGGTATTTGGGGAGAAACGTATGAAGGACAAATGGATGGCCTTTCCAATGAGTATGAAACGGAAAAAAATGGCCCTCATTTTGGGGTTGCAAGCAATCGCAATGTAGTGATTATTCAAGTGGAATCTCTTCAAAACTTTGTGATAGGGAGAACCTATAACGGCCAAGAGTTGACTCCAAATTTGAATCGGCTATTAGAGGAAAATACCACGTATTTCCCTCGTTTTTATCAACAAATCGGAAGTGGCAACACCTCGGATGCCGAATTTGCAGTGAATCATTCTCTTTATGGAACCTTGGCCAGCTACACCTATAAATTGTATCCCAACAATTATTTCCGGGGATTGCCGGTACTATTAAAGGAAAGAGGCTATGATACGGCAGTATTTCATGCTTTCGAAGATCAGACTTTTTGGAATAGGGAAGAAGCGTATCCGGCCATTGGATTTGACCGTTTTTATGGCGGATTAAATGACCAGGGCCGAGACGGGGACTATACCATGACAGAATGGATGGGATGGGGATTAACAGACTCTGAGTTTTACCCCCAAACCATCGAATTTATGAAGCAACTCAATCAACCTTTTTATGGACTGGTCATCAGCTTGTCAAATCATCATCCCTATGAAATGCTTCCTCATTACCGTTTTATCGATCTTTATCCGGAAGACAAAGGAACCATAGTAGGGAACTATTTGAATAGTGTGGCATATACCGACTATGCTCTCGGCTTATTTTTTGAAGATTTGAAGGCCGAAGGGCTCTATGACAATACATTATTTTTGATATATGGAGACCATGTGGGCTTGACTCAAAATCCGGAGATTAATCAGGGAATGGAACGCCTTTTGGGCCGAGAATATGGTCCCTTGGATATGCTAAATATTCCCTTACTGATTCATCTTCCCTCGGCAGAAAACACCTTGAAAGGCGAGATTCTAACGGTGGGCGGCCAGACAGATATTCTTCCCACGATTGCCTATTTACTTGGATGGGAAGAATTGGACACGCTGTATGTGGGACATAATATTTATACGGTAAAGCAAGGCTTTGTAGCTCAACAAACATATATGCCTAAAGGCTCTTTTATCAGCGATGATTTGGTTTATATTATGAGTCGAGACGGCATCTTTGAACATGGAGAAGCCTTCGATTTTTATACGGGGAAGTTGCTGCCATTGGAGCAGGCAAGGAAGGGATATGAGAGAAGCATCTCTATCGTCAATACTTCGGAATACATTTTGAAAAGCGATGCCTTACGCAAGATTTATCTAGAAGGGAAAGCATTGTCAGAGGTGGATGGAGAGAAAATATCAAGAACGCATCCGGATGTGATTGGGGTGGTTGAGCAGCTATCGGGAGATCACCGGACGGCCCAAATTTTGGAGGCTTTGACTGCAACCTATGGACAAGGATATCAAACTCTATACATTCGGGCAGAATGGAATCAAGATAGCCAACCCTATGTTATTTTTGGACCGGAAAATCAACAGAGCATGAATTGGGATCAATTAATAGAATGGATGGAAAACCACGGGAATGCTCAAATCGTGGTGGATATTCCTAAGAGCGGTGATTATTTAATGCAATATACAAAAAGCCGCAGCGAAGCCGCAGCCTCACAAATGATTCCTATATATCGCAGCAGCCAGGAGTATTCCGGGCGATACGAGGGGATTCTTTGGGTTTCTTCTGAGACTATGAGCTGGGAGGAACAAAAAAACTTTGCCAAAAGTCATCGCGTATGGGCTTTGATATCACAACAAGAGATACCCCAAGAAGATTTAGCCAATTTAACAAAGGAAGGAACTTCCGTATATGTTTTTAGTGCAGGCCTTGGAACGATTCGGGCAATTCATTAACAACAGAATACAGTGGTACCGAAGAAGATATCACCAGTGGGTCATAAACCTGAGAATCAATTACAAGATTTTTGGGCCAATGGCTGGGTTTCAATTAATAAAAATTAAAAGAAAAGCCCAGCGGAAAAGTCATTTATTATTTGAACTGGGAAGGCACAAAGCACAGTGGACCAAGGGTGCAGTTGCATTGCTATTGATTAGTTTGCTTCTTACCAATCCTCTCCAGACATCTTTGGGAAAATCCATCAGCAAGCAGGAATTTTTTTCATATCACATCCGGGACATTCTCTCCTATGTAATAGGTGAAAAAGCTTCCGCAGAAACTGGTTATTACCTAGCCACCAATACGTATGAGGGGCAGCTTTCCGGAGAACTTTTTGGCGTGGCAAAGGGAAAGAACTTGGTGGTCATCCAGATGGAATCCATGCAAAATATGGTGGTCCGGAATGATTATTATGGCCAAGAGCTGACGCCTGTTTTGAATGGGTTAATAGAAGAACAAGGAACTTACTATTTCGACAACTTTTATTGCCAATTGGGGGCTGGTAATACTTCGGATGCAGAATTCGCAGTGAATCATTCTTTGTTTGGAAGTATTGAAAGTTATACATATCAGTTGTTTGAAAACAATTATTTTTATGGCTTGCCCAAGGTGCTGCAAGAGGAAGGTTATCAAACCGCGGTATACCATGGATTTCAGAAAGGCTTTTGGAATCGAGAGAATATATATCCGAAATTGGGTTTTGAATACTTTAAAGGTGGAGACGACTATACTAACGACAATATTCAAGGACTTGGTGGCGGAAATATAGTGGGCATCAGTGATTCTGCCTTTTTTCAGCAAACCATTGAAGATATGAAGAATCTGCAAGAACCTTATTACAGCTTTATTATTACCTTATCCACTCATAATCCCTTTGAGTTACCAGAGAATTTAAAAGAGATTAGCTTGAAACAGGAAGATTGCAACCTCTTCGGAAACTATTTGAATTCTGTGCGCTATTCGGACCGTTGTCTGGGAGAGTTTTTTGATGGTATGAAAGAAGCCGGACTTTATGAGGATTGTATTTTCATATTGTATGGAGACCATTATGGTATTACCAAAGCAGATAGTAAGTTGTCTGCTCTCGTATCCACATGGTTGGGGCGGGAGTACACTTACGATGAAATGAATCGGATTCCTTTGTTGATTCATATCCCGGGTCACGAAGAAACTCAGACTATATCTACATCAGGTGGTCAGCTGGATCTTTTTCCAACCATCAGTTATTTGATGGGAGTGGAGGAGTTGAATACCATTTATTTGGGTCAAAACTTATTTACGGCTCAAAGAGGTTTTGCCCCTTTTCAATTGCACATGTTAAAGGGATCTTTCGTTATGGACGATGTAGTGTTTGAAATGAGCCGGGATGGAATTTTTAAGAACAGCAAGGCATGGAACCGCATTACAGGTGAACCATTAGATATAGAAGACTATTATGCGCAATACAAGGCGGCAAAACAAGCGGTAGAGGTATCAGAATACTACTTATATCATGACATTGCCAGACAAGTACTTTTGGAAGGAAGAAGCATGGTGGATTTATTGGGGGAGCGAACAGAACCGGTTTCACTGCCCAAAAAGATTCCAATTCATACTTTTTACCAAAATTCCATTGAAGAAGTGGATGCAATGGTGGATTGGCTGAGAAAGAATCCAAAAGGTGTTTTGGCGGTAGAGTCCAATCACCCTTATAATATTCTAAAAAAATTCGAAACTGTGTATTCAGGAAAAAAAGGGGTGACCGGATCTATTTTATATGTTGATGAGATAGCCAATGCAGAGTTTTTGAATATGAGAAGTCGCATTGTGCCCTATATGGAAAATTCCACACAAGATTATTCCAAACTGGAATATTTGGGATATCACACCATTCTAATCAAACCGGAAGCCACTGGAATGTCCGGTGATGATTTGAGGTCTTTTTTGGAAGTGAACCAAGTGGCTGGACTCATTGTTAACGAGGAGAATTGTCTGGACTATCTTCCCTTCAAAACCAATTTGGGAATTAAACTGTACCAAAAAGAGAAAAATGTTCTAATAAGACAATAATCAATCTCTTGAAAGAAAGGGTTTATCATGGAAATCCCATTTCAATGGTTTTTCATCGCAATTCCATTGTTGCTACTGGTGGTAATCGGTGTATCCATTGTGCAAAACAATAATCTTAAGAAGGAAATCAGGGACAGTAGATCCGAAACGGTCCATTTTATCCAGTCGAAAATGACCGATGTTTCTATGCAACAAGAACAAAAGCTGGAATATATTCGTTCTTCGATGGAATACCGTTTAAACTCCATGCAGGATGACCAAAACAAGCGATTGGGGGAGATGAGAGAAACGGTAGACGAAAAGCTGCAAAAAACACTGGAGGACAAAATTGGCCAATCCTTTCGCCTGGTTTCGGAGCGGTTGGAACAAGTCTATAAGGGGCTGGGTGAAATGCAAAACTTGGCTAGCGGAGTCGGGGACCTGAAAAAGGTATTGTCTAATGTGAAAACCCGGGGAATGTTAGGGGAAATACAGCTGGGGGCTATTTTAGAGCAGCTTCTTAGCAAGGAGCAGTATGAAGAAAATGTGGTAACGCGAACCTCCGGTTCCGATAGAGTGGAATTTGCTATTAAACTGCCCGGAGATCAACGAGGAACCATATGGTTACCTGTCGATGCCAAGTTTCCTCAAGAGCCATATTTGAAGCTCTTAGAAGCCTATGAAGAGGGATCTCAAGAGCAGGTGGATGCGGCCTATAAAGTTTTGGAGCGCGCCATAAAAACGGCAGCAAAGGACATTCACGACAAGTACATTGAAGTCCCCTCTACCACGGATTTTGCCATCCTGTTTCTGCCGATTGAAGGTCTTTATGCGGAGGTGGTCCGCCGTGGGATGGTTGAAATACTACAAAGAGAGTACAAAGTGAACATAGCAGGGCCCACTACCATGGCCGCTTTATTGAATAGCCTGCAAATGGGCTTTAAGACCTTGGCGATTCAGCGGCATTCCAGCGAAGTATGGAATGTATTGGGTGCTGTGAAAACAGAATTTGATAAATTCGGTCAAGTTCTTGTTCAGACTCAGACACGACTAAATCAAGCGAATAGTGAATTGGACAAGCTGGTGGGTGTGCGAACCAGAAGCATTCAAAGAAAGCTGAGTAATATTGCCGGTATGGATGAAAACATAACCCGAGAGCTGTTGGGATTGGAAGAGGCGCCATTTTTGGAAGAAAAAGAATTCGAAGAAGAGTAAAGGAGGTTCTGATGAATATTTATGCCATCGGAGATTTGCATCTGTCTTTGAATGAAAACATTGAAAAACCTATGGATGTGTTTGGAAGCGAATGGGAAAACCATTCCTTTCGCCTGTTGGAAGCTTGGGATGCCTCCATTTCAGACGAAGATCTTGTTCTTTTGTGTGGGGATATATCCTGGGCATTGAAATTGCCCGAAGCCATGGCGGATTTGGATTACATTCATGACAGACCGGGCAAGAAGGTGTTAATTAAGGGGAACCATGACTTGTGGTGGACTTCCATCAAACGGCTGAATCAGCTTTATGAAGATTTGTTTTTTTTACAAAACGACTTTTTTTTATTTGATGAGACCGCCATATGTGGCAGCAGGGGATGGACATGCCCCGGAAATGAAGATTTCAAAGCCCAGGATATGAAAATCTATGAGCGGGAGCTTTTGCGGCTGAGGATGTCTCTGGAAGCGGCATCCCTTGCCGGGTATGGAAAAGGGCAAGAAGGCGCCATTATCACCATGATGCATTTTCCGCCTACCAACGACCAACTGGAAGATTCTGGATTTACCCGAATTTTTGAGGAGTTTGGGGTTGAAACCGTAGTGTATGGCCATTTACATGGAGCAGAAAACCATGGACGAAGTTTGAAAGGGGTCCGTAACGGAGTGAACTATCGTCTTGTTGCCTTCGATTATTTGAAGGGGAAACCGGAGAGATTATTATGAAAAGAGCCATCATTATTGTATTGGATAGTCTTGGTATTGGACCATTGCCGGATGCGTCCCTGTATGGGGATGAAGGAGCCAATACATTGGGAAGCATAATGCAGAAAAACCCGCATCTTAAGATTTCAAATTTGGCTGACTTAGGATTAGGCCATATTGATGGAGTGAATTTTCCCATGTTGGCTGTGGATGAGTTTCAAGGAAGTTTTGGCAGGCTTGGGGAGGCCTCCAAAGGGAAGGATACTATAACCGGACATTGGGAAATTGCCGGAATATATACAGAGGAACCTTTTAAAACATATCCGGATGGATTTCCTGGTTCTTTCATAAAGGCTTTTGAAGAAGCCATCGGGCTGAAGATATTGGGAAATTATGCCGCTTCCGGGACTGAAATCATTGAAGAATTAGGGCCTCTTCATGAAGAAACAGGGAACCCAATTGTGTATACTTCCGCCGATAGTGTGTTTCAAATTGCAGCGAATATTCAAGTCATTTCCTTGGAAAGACTTTATGAGATTTGTCAAATTGCGCGGAAAATGCTGGTGGGAGATTTGGCATGTGGCAGGGTGATTGCAAGGCCCTACGAAATCAGTGAAGGCAAACGGATTCGAACATCAGATCGCAAAGATTATGCGGTTTCTCCGCCGGAGGAAACCCTGTTGGACAAGGTGCAAAAGAAAGGGATGGAGGTTCATGCCATCGGAAAAATTAAGGACATATTTAACGGACAAGGAGTAACTCATTCTCTCCATACGGATAGCAATCTAGACGGGGTTCAGAAAACCCAAGAAGTCCTGAAAACCGATTTTGAAGGCCTGATATTTACCAACTTGGTGGATTTTGATTCCAAATACGGACATCGAAGAGATGTGGAAGGCTATGGAAAGGCTTTGGAAGAATTTGACGAAAGATTGCCGGATTTGATAAAAGAGCTGAAAGAAGAAGATTTGTTGTTTATTTGTGCAGATCACGGAAATGACCCGGCTCACACAGGCTGGGATCATACTCGGGAATATGTGCCGGTTATGATTGCCGGCAAACAGGTAAAAAAAGGAGCCAACATAGGAACCAGAGAATCTTTTGGAGACATCGCGGCCACTATTTGCCAGTATTTAGAAACGGAACCACCCTCTATGGGGAAGAGCTTTCTACCCCTTATCTTAATAACCGGAGCCTGATCAATGAATATGGTATCAATTATTGAAAAAAAGAAACAAGGAGAAACCTTATCTCAAGAAGAAATCAAGTATGTAATTCAGGAGTATACCCAAGATTGCCTCCCGGATTATCAGATTTCTGCTTGGTTGATGGCCATTTGGTTTCAAGGAATGAATCGACAAGAGACTCACTGGCTCACGGACGCTATGCGTTTTTCCGGAGATGTAGTGGATCTGGCGGCGATTCATGGAATTAAGGTGGATAAACACAGCACGGGTGGTGTGGGCGACAAGACCTCCTTAATAGTGGGTCCATTGGTGGCGGCGGCCGGGATTCCGGTTGCCAAAATGAGTGGCCGAGGGCTGGGATTCACCGGAGGTACCATAGATAAATTGGAAGCAATTCCTGGTGTTCAAACCTCTTTACCAGAAGAAGAGTTTATTGCTTTGGTGAATCGAATCGGCCTTTCTATTATTGGTCAAACAGCTCATATTACGCCGGCGGATAAAAAGTTGTATGCGCTCAGAGATGTTACCGCTACCATTGACAATACCAGCTTAATTGCTTCCAGTATTATGAGCAAAAAATTGGCTTCCGGAAGCGATGCCATTGTGTTGGATGTGAAATGTGGCAATGGTGCTTTCATGGAAAAGCTGGAAGACGCAGTTAAATTGGCAGAGATGTTGGTAGAGCTGGGAAAGGATGCGGGAAAAAATACGGTGGCTCTAATAACGGATATGAACCAACCTTTAGGAAATGCCGTGGGCAATGGAAACGAAGTCTGGGAGGCGATTCAAACCTTGAAAGGAGAAGGTCCCGGGGACTTAACAGAATTAGCTTTAACATTGGCTGGTATGATGATTTTTGTGGGAGAGAAAGCCAAAACCCCGGAGGAAGGGACTCTGTTGGCAAAGAAAATGTTGAAAAACGGGGAGGCTTTGAAAAAGTTCAGGGAATTCGTAGAAGGACAGGGTGGCAGCGGACAAGTGGTAGAAGATTCTTCGTTATTGCCTCAACCAGCCTATTTCATACAAGTGAAAGGTCCTTTTATAAAAGGATATGTGACCGGTTTATCTGCGCGTCAGATTGGTATTGCATCTCAAATGGCGGGGGCGGGACGAGTAACAAAAGAAGAAGAAATTGATTTAGCAGCGGGCATTCGGCTACTGAAAAAAGTAGGAGATTCCCATCAGCCGGGGGAACTGTTGGCGGAGGTCTTTGGAAATCATCCGGATAAAGTGAAACAAGGAGCTCTAGAGGCGGAAAAAGCGTTCGCGATTGGAACGAAAGCTCCAAAAAAGACTCCCATTATTCTGGAAATTATTACTTGACGGAGGAAGTTTTTATTTTAGCCTATCAGGGTTTAAAGCCTGTAGAGACTCTGGTAAAAATAACCCGTCTTTTCGAACCAAAACATCATCAAACCAAATTTCACCTCCGCCGTATTCCGGTCTCTGGATTAGAACCAGGTCCCAATGTAGGGCGGATTTGTTTCCGTTAAAGGCATCATCGTAAGAAGCGCCGGGGGTAAAGTGGAAAGACCCCGCAATTTTCTCATCAAATAATGTGTCTTTCATAGGTTCCATGATATAGGGATTGACTCCCAAAGCAAATTCACCGATATATCGTGCACCCTCATCGGTGTCGAGAAGTTGGTTGATTTTCTGGGTGTCATTCGCGGTGGCTTTTACAATTTTCCCATCCTTAAAGGTAAACTCGATATTTTCGTATGTGAATCCCAGCTCTTCTGAAGGAGTGTTAAATCGAATCTTACCATTAACTGAATCTTTGATAGGTGCAGTGTACACTTCTCCGTCCGGGATGTTCCGTAGACCACTACATTTAATCGCAGGGATTCCTTTAATGGAAAAAGTTAAATCGGTGCCGGGAGCTTTCAAATGAACTCGATCTGTTTTCTCCATCCATTCCACTAAGCTATCCATGGCTTTTCCCATTTTCTCATAATTCATTGTGCATACTTCAAAATAGAAGTTTTCGAAGGCTTCTTGACTGAGATTAGCCAATTGGGCCATCGAAGGGTTCGGATATCGAAGCACCACCCATTTGGTTTGATTGACCCGATAATCCAGAACTGGCCTTAGCATTCTCATATAGAGATTGGTTTGGGAAGTGGGGACGTCAGAAAGTTCTGCTGCATTTTCAGTGCCTCGAATGGCAATGTAAGCATCCATGCCTTTCATTTCTTCCATCTTATAGTTACAGAGATATTCCAGTTGGGCCTCTGAGGCCTCCATCATAATTTCTCTTAGAATGGAGCTATCTCTACTGGTGATGTAGGGATATCCTTTTTGTTGATAAACTTCTTTTATAAGTTGTCGAACCAAAGGTCGCGTAGCTTCCCCCTCATAGTCAATGAGTACCTTTTCTCCGGGTTGTACTTCGCAAGAATATTGTACTAAAGTTTGAGCGAGTTTAATGATTCGAGAATCCATACATATCCTCCTTTTCTATAGCAACAGTGATGCATTCATTTTAATGGAAAAAGAGAGATTGTACAACCGGATTTCGGAATGCAGGGAAAGAGAAGAAAATCAATCCCAGAAGAATCGTAAGAAAACGACAAAATAATGTAAAAAAAAACAAATTTTTTGCCTTTTCAAAAAGGAGCCTTTATCTTATAATTGTGTGGAGGCGAAATGATTTTATTAAATTCTTAAATTGCAATAACAAATTGAATAGTATTGTGGTTGATGATGGAGTGGTTCAACAAACAAATCTTTAGAGGAGGAAGGAACCATGCAGGGTGGGAAACAAATGTCATGGAACCAAGCTTTACCCCCTTCTCGACAAGAGGATTTGAAGGGGTTGATTCGTTTTATTGAAAAGGAATGGGTTCCAAATGCACAACCTTTGGGGCAAGAAGATGTAGCCCAATTAGAAAAAGCCTTGGGCTTATTGAAAAAAATCGGAAATGGGGAGACCTTTTCGGAGGAAGAAATTTTTATAAGATGTAGAAATCAGGATTCATTGGGTTATAACGCGTTGCAAATTAAAATCAATGATCAGGAATTGGAGATTGCACAGATTTTCAAATTTTTATCGGAAAACGGCTTGCAAAAAAAACGAGACCGTCTCTATTATTTAAGTGGTGAAGGGCATTGTGAAAATTATTTGGGCGTATGGAACGGAATCTGGGATATTTTATCGGATATGCGGAGGTTTTTAGAGAGCAACAACTGGAAACTAAGTGTTGAACACAAACAATAATCATTTAGAGTCCGTCAAGAAAAAGGGGCCGGCAACCACCACGGTCTCTTTTTCATTGTTGACATCTTCGATTTATGGTTCTTGTGAAAATTGCTTTTTTCTGTTATAATTTTATAAAATAATGAGATGAAGCTTCCGTGAAAGGGGGCTGGCATCGAATAGGAGGACATATGGATAAGTTAGTTGCAACAATGAGAGAGCCGAAATCAAAGGCCAAACAATTGAGAAAACAGGGAGTCATCCCCGGTGTTTTATATGGAAAGAGTCTGGATGAAGCTCTTAGCCTACAGTTTCCGCTTAGGGAAGTAGAGCATTTTTTGAAAAGAAACACCATTGGATATAAAGTGGAAGTGGAAGTAGATGGAAAAAAACATCTGGCATTGTTAAAGGAATTGACCTATACACCGGCTGTAAACAAAATTGAACATCTCAGTTTTCAGGCATTAATGAAGGGTGAAAGGGTTAACAGTAGTGCTCAGATTTTCTTGGTAAATCAGGAGAAAATCAGCGAGACCATTATGCAGACTTTATTTGAAATACCTTATAAGGGCTTGGTAGAAGAATTGTTTACCCGTATCGAAGTGGATATGGAAGGAATGCAGGTGGGAGACCAAGTCTTAGTGTCTCAATTAAATATTCCAAATAAAGAAAGAATTGAAGTGTTATTACCGGAAGATACCATGGTGGTCACTGTCGTAGAGAAGAGCAAGATGGATGTAGATCTTGATACTTCTGAAACCACAGAAATGGAAGAAGTAGGTATGGTTGGGAAGGCAGAAACTGCCCCGGAAGAAAAACAAGAGGAAGAGTAGGGTCTTGTATTTTTCGCTCTGCAAACAGAAGCAAAACAAGAAGCCAGTTCCTTTGTCGGGGACTGGCTTTTTTTAAGGTAGGACGGGCATGCCGCTTATGGGGAATAATGAAGAAAGAAGGCAAAAAAATTGATTGGGACTTCGATTCAAATGGAGGCAAGTGGGGAGAAGGGAAAGCTTTCCAGAAAATATAGAGTGTTGGTAAATGATGCGGACTTTACTCAACGATTAAAAATGTCGGCGGCCTTTAATTATTTCCAGGAGATCGCGGCTTTGCATGCTGAAAAACTGGGTGTTGGGTTCGATGAATTAAACAAAAAACATGGAGCCATATGGATTCTTGTAAGAATGAGAGTGGATTTTAACCGGCTTCCCAAATGGAATGAAGAAGTATATTTGGAAACATGGCCTCAAAAACCAAGCAAGGTTCATTTTGAAAGAGACTATGTGATGAAAGATGATGCAGGGCAGGTAATTGCAAAAGGTATTTCTCACTGGGTACTATTACAAAGAGAAACCAAACAGTTTCTTCGCCCCGCTGTTTTAGAGGATGCCTTCCCCAACTCTCCATATCCATCTCCCATTGAGGAGCCATTAGGCAAATTGAAAGTTCCTGGTGAGTTAGCCGGTGTTTATCAACGGGTAATCGGATGCAGTGACATCGATCAAAATGGCCATATGAACAACTCCAAGTATTTGGACTTTATTATGGATTGTTTCTCTATGAAGGAACTGAGAAGCCATGAGGTGTCTTCCATTCAGGTGAACTATGTAGAAGAAACTTTTCCGGGCGATGTTTTAATGATGAAGAAAAAGATTCTGTCCGGAGAAGTGGGTGAAAAACCAGGGGAAATTTACATAGAAGGGGAGAGAATCCAGGATTCATCCGTTGTGTTTCGTAGTAAAATCAAATTTATAAAGCGAGACGACATGGAAAAGAAATAAAGAAAAACCGTTGTAACAAAGATGTTCCAACGGTTTTTTCGTGGTGAGGCACGAGGGACTCGAACCCCCAACCGACAGATTCGAAGTCTGCGACTCTATCCATTGAGCTAGTGCCCCGAATTGTTTCCTACGAGAATGTATATTACCACAGACCGATTTAAAAAACAAGAGGCAAATCCCGATTTCCTTTGCTGAAATGGAAAGGCGAATTCTTGTAAAATACAACGTTTTGTGGTAATCTTAGTGCATGTGAAAGGAGATTAACAAATGAAAAAATCAATTGAAACGAATCATGCTCCAAAAGCCATTGGCCCCTATTCTCAGGGTATCTGTGCCAACGGTTTTGTTTTTACTTCCGGACAGTTGGCCTTGGACCCTATGACGGGAGAATTTGTAGGAGAGGATATCACGGAACAAACTCGGCAGTGCTTAAAAAATGTAAAGGCCATTTTGGAAGAGGCAGGCTTAACTATGGATCAAGTGGTGAAAACCACGGTGTTTTTAAAGGATATGAATGATTTCGCAGAAATGAACAAGGTGTATAGTGAGTTTTTTAAAGAGGGGAATTATCCCAGTCGATCTGCTGTACAGGTAGCCAGGCTTCCAAAGGATGGGCTGGTTGAAATTGAAGTTATTGCTTTACAATAATTTTTAGAATTGGAGGATTCGTCTATGGCCGTTGGTTATGTAGCGGAGCCCTTTCGGATTAAATCCGTTGAGCCCCTGAAAATTCTTACCCGAGAGGAACGGGAATCTAAAATCAAAGAAGCTCACTACAATGTATTCTATTTGGCAGGAGAAGACTGTTACATTGACTTGCTTACAGATTCTGGAACGAATGCTATGAGTGTGCGGCAATGGGCCGGAATTATGGAGGGAGACGAATCCTATGCTGGTGCATCTTCGTACTACAAATTATTGAAGACCGCAGGAGAAATCTTCCGGTATGAATACATTCAACCGGTTCATCAGGGGCGGGCCGCAGAAAAAGTTCTTTTCCCACTATACCTAAAAGAGGGTATGTATGCCGTTTCCAATATGTTTTTCGATACCACCCGTGCCCATGTGGAATTAGCGGGGGCCCGAGCATTGGATTGTGTGGTGGAAGAAGCCAAAGATCCGAAGAAAAGAGTTCCTTTTAAGGGGAACATGGATGTGGAGCGATTGGAACAGATTATCCAGGAAAAAGGCCCGGGAAAAATCGGTTTGGTGGTAATGACCATAACCAACAACTCTGCAGGGGGTCAACCGGTTTCAATGGAAAACCTTCGAGAAGTGTCAAAAGTTTGTAAAAAATATGAGATTCCATTGGATTTAGATGCGGCTCGGTTCGCTGAGAATGCGTATTTCATTCAAAGAGATGAGCCTGGTTATCAAAATACTCCGATCTCAGAAATAGTCTGTGAAATGTTCTCTTATGCCGATTTATTCACCATGAGTGCGAAAAAGGACGCCATTGTGAATATGGGCGGGCTAATCGGGGTAAAGGATGAAAAGAGCCCTATGGTGTTGAAAATCAAAGCGAATTGTATCTCATACGAAGGATTTTTTACCTATGGTGGTTTGTCGGGACGAGATATGGAGGCATTGGCTTTGGGTCTTATAGAGGGAATCGATAACGACTACTTACGTTATCGTATTGGTCAAATGGAGTATTTGGCTGGTAGATTGGATGAAGAAGGCATTGTTTACCAAGCACCAGTAGGTGGCCACGGGGTTTTCCTGGACGCAAAAGAGATGTTTCCTTTCATCCCATATTATGAGTATCCCGGCCAGGTGTTAGCCTTGGAGCTTTACAAAGAAGCAGGGATTCGAGCTTGTGATATCGGCTCATATATGTTGGGAAATGATCCGGATACCGGAGAGCAATTGGAGGCGGCATTTGAATTTACGCGGTTGGCTATTCCGAGGAGAGTATATACTCAAGCACATTTGGATGTTATTGTTGAGGCTTTGGTGGCCATTAAAAACAGGGCAAATACCATTACAAAAGGGTATCGAATTCTTTGGGAACCCCCTATTCTTCGACATTTTCAAGCCCATTTGGAGCCATTGAATAAATAGGAATCCTGGCTGCCGATTCAAAGGAGATATGGTTGGATATTAGAAATTTAAAAAACATAGAAGAAGTTGATTTGTCCTTGCCCCAACCTTTTAACCAAATGGAGTTATTTGGAAACTTGGATCAACACATGAAAATCGTGAGGGAACATTTTAATGTGGAAATCATCCAAAGAGACAATCAACTGTTGCTGAAAGGCTCCGACTCTTTGAAGGCTAAAAAAGTGCTGGAAGAGTTGGTGGAAATTATTCAATCCGGAGAAAAACTGGATGCGCAGAAAGTGTATTATGTTATAGGGCTTCAAGCAGAAGGAATCTCTTATTCTCAGGAGAATGTAAACAACGAAATCCTTTGTTTCACGCATATGGGCAAACCCATAAAGCCAAAGACTTTAGGACAAAAGGCCTATACCAAAGCCATTCGAGAGAGTGATGTGATTTTCGCCATCGGACCGGCCGGCACTGGAAAAACCTATCTGGCGGTAGCCATGGCCATCAATGCATACAAAAACAAAGAAATTCAAAAAATTATTTTGGCCCGCCCTGCAGTAGAAGCCGGAGAACGTCTGGGCTTTTTACCAGGGGATCTTCAAGAGAAAGTGGATCCATATTTGAGGCCACTCTACGATGCATTGTATGAAATTCTAGGGAGAGAAAGTGCTTTGAAGCTCAAGGAAAAAGAAACCATTGAAGTGGTTCCTTTGGCCTACATGAGAGGAAGAACATTAGACAATTCTTTTATCATTTTGGACGAAGCACAGAACAGCACCAAAGAACAAATGAAAATGTTTCTCACCAGAATGGGGTTCGGTTCCAAGGTAGTTATTACTGGAGACATTACGCAGATTGACTTGCCCAAAGGGAAACGGTCCGGATTGGTAGAAGCAGCTAAAATTTTGAAACCGGTGAAAGATATCCGATTCTGCTATTTAAAGGATGTGGATGTAGTCCGACATGAATTGGTGAAAAAAATCATCAATGCCTATGAAAAGTACTATAAGGAGCATCCCAAAGAATTGGAGGAAGAGTAATGGAAATTGTGTTTGGAGCTGAACGCCGCCCTGGAGATTCTGTGGTTGACAAGATGATAGAAGCCGCAAAAGTGTGTTGTAAAAATCAAGGAATTGAAGAGGATCGTGTTGAGGTGAGTGTGACGTTTGTTTCGATGGAAGAAATGAAAATATTGAACAACACTTATCGGGGAATAGATCAAGTGACGGATGTTCTTTCTTTTCCTCAATATGGGGAGCTAGGTGAAATGCCGGCTTTCGGCAATCTTTGTTTGGGCGATGTGGTGATTTGTACGGATCAGGCGTTGTTGCAAGCCCATGAGTTTGGCCATTCGCCGGAAAGAGAAATTGTGTATTTATTTGTTCACAGTTTGGCGCATCTTCTTGGTTATGACCACATTACAAGGGGGGATCAGGAAATTATGAGGGCAGTAGAGGAAGAAATTATGGAGTCCATTGATTTGGCAAGGATATAAGGGGGCCGATAAAATGAAGGATTTGGAGCTGTTTCGGACTGCCAAAGAAGTGATGGAAAATGCGTATGCACCTTTTTCAAAGTTTTGCGTGGGTGCGGCACTCCTGGGAGAGTCGGGGAAAGTATATACTGGTGTAAATGTTGAGAATTCAAGCTTTGGAGCCACCATCTGTGCTGAAAGAAGTGCTTTTGTTCAGGCGATATCCAAAGGGGAGCGAAGCTTTCTGAAGATTGCCATCGCTACCAGCGATGGCAAAGCATGGCCTTGCGGTATATGCAGGCAATTTATGAGAGAGTTTTGTGATGAGGATTTTCCGGTAATTACAGGGAGCCATGAAAGTGACCTGGTTTGTTACACTCTGGGCCAACTTTTGCCGGAAGGGTTTCGATTGGAAGAGGGGGGGGCACAGATTCGTGACAAAGAGTAGCAAAACGTCCATGAGATCTGGCTTTGTAGGAATTGTAGGGCGCCCTAATGTAGGAAAGTCCACCTTGCTGAATGCGGTAATTGGAGAAAAAATTGCCATAACTACACCAAAACCTCAAACCACACGAAATACCATTCGGGGAATTTATCACCAAGATGGCCTTCAGATGGTATTTGTTGATACGCCCGGAATACACAAGCCCAAGAATAAGCTGGGTACCTATATGATGGAACAGGTGAATCGCACCTTTGCAGAAGTAGATGCCATTGTTTTTTTAGTGGAAGAGGTGTTATCAAAAAGCCCGGGAAACCTTTATGTGCTAGAGCTTTTAAAGCAGGTAAACACGCCTAAAATTCTTGCCATCAATAAAATTGATAAAATGGGTCCGGATTTGTTTCGGGAAACCTATGAGGAGTATGAACAGACCGGAGTTTTTGATAAAATAATTGGAATCAGCGCTCTCACTGGCAAAAATATCCCTACATTATTGGAAGCCGTGGGAAGTTATATGCCGCAGGGACCGGCTTATTTTCCGGAGGATATGATTACGGATCATCCCGAGAGGTTTTTGGTAAGTGAAATCATTCGAGAAAAAGCGCTCATGTACTTGGAAGAAGAGCTACCTCATGGTATTTATGTTGAAATTGAGTCTTTCCACGAAAGGGAAAGAATGGTCCATATAGGTGCCATTATATACTGCGAAAAAAAATCTCATAAGGGAATGATTATTGGTAAGGAAGGCAAGAAGCTAAAAGGTATTGGCAAGCAGTCTCGAATGGAGATAGAAAGGTTGCTGGGAACCAAAGTATTCTTGGAGTTATGGGTAAAAGTTCGGGAAAATTGGAGAGATTCCAATTATTCCCTGTCCGACTTCGGGTATCGGGAAAAATAAATGAAAGTGCAGACAGAGGGCCTGGTATTAAGGCAAATACAAACGGTAAATGGCAGGCGAATGATTACCATACTGACCAAAGGGTTTGGCAAAATACACGCAGGAACCAGCCTTACGGAAAGAGGCAGAAGTAAGTCAGCTCTCCTGTTACGACCCTTTACCCACGGGCGTTATGAATTGTTCAGCAACCATCAGAACTATCATTTGCAACAAGGAGAAACCTTACAAAACTTTTATAAACTGGGCGAAAATATTGATAAGTATATGTATGGGGCATATGCTTTGGAATTTGCGGACCGCTTCTTAGAAGAAGAGCAACCGGCGGAAGAGTTTTTTTATCTGGTGTTAGACTATTTAAAAGCGTTGGAAAAGAGAGAAAAGCAGTATCAAACCTTGCTCTTGGGTTTTCAATGGAAAGTTCTAAAGTTATCAGGGCAACAACCACATTTAAAAAGCTGTGTTCAGTGTGGTGAAACCAATCACCTGATTTATTTTGGCATCCCGGAAGGGGGAATCCTCTGCCGCCAATGTTATGAAAACCATAGCCGCGAAAGTAATGATTCGTTGATTTACCCCATCAATAAGGGTATAATAAATGCAATCCAATATTTTTTTGATACACCAATACTTGGGTTGGAAAAAGTGGCCTTGACCTCGGAAATGGCTTTTTCTCTCAAAACATTGGTTGATCCCTACATGAAATACCATCTTGATATCAAGGATTTAAACAGTGAACGCTTTTTCATGGAATCTTAGGAGGTGCTAGGAATGGAAATTACACTAGAAAAAATCGAACTGGTGAAGGACAGAACGGGAGTATCGTACAAAGAAGCAAAAGAAGCATTGGAAAATGCCGGTGGAAGCGTAGTGGATGCCATTATTGCCATTGAAGAAACCATCAACGGAAAAGGTGGAAAATCGATGGGTGGCACTGGTGGCGCGGTAGTGGAAAAATTGAAAGAGCTGATTAAGAAGGGCAATGTCTCAAAAATTTTAGTAAAAAAAGACGGAGAGGTGGTCTTGAATCTTCCAGTTAATGTGGGAATTCTGGGCACGGTTTTGGCTCCGATTCCTATTGTTTTAGGGACCTTGGCTGCCTTGGGTACAAAATGTGAAATCGAAGTGATAAAAGATGATGGAACCATCTTGGATGTAAGCGAAATGGCTATGGAGACTTTTGAAGATGTAAAAGAAAAAGGTGGCGAAATTTTCGTTGATGTGAAAAAAAGAGGCGGTGAAGTGTACCGTGAAGTAAGAGAAAAGGCTTCCGATGCGCTGGACAAAGTAAACACGAAGATGGATATTGACCTTAGCGATGAAGAAGATTTTTTTGATGACATGGAGGAAGAGGTAAAGGAAGCAAAAGACAAAGTGGTAGATAAGGTAGATGATTTGGTGAAGGATGCCAAAGACACCTTTGATGATGTTTTGGACGAATTAAACAAAGAAAAATAAAGAAAAGGGCAGGTAATATGGAGCATGAGCTTAGATGTGACAATGGAGAAAGTGGTGGCTTTAGCCAAAAATAGGGGATTTGTTTATGCAGGATCCGAAATCTACGGGGGGTTGGCAAACACTTGGGATTATGGTCCCATCGGTGTGGAATTCAAAAATAATGTAAAAAAAGCATGGTGGAAGCAGTTTGTGCAGGAAAGTCCCTACAATGTAGGGATTGATGCGGCCATACTTATGAATCCAAAGACTTGGGTAGCGTCCGGTCACGTGGGAGGGTTTGCAGACCCTCTCATTGATTGTAAATCCTGTAAAGCCAGATTTCGAGCGGATAAATTGATAACCGATGATTTGGAAACAAAGGGAAAACTGGAAACCTCGGTAGATGGTTGGCCCAAAGAAAAACTGGAAGAGTATATTTTACAAGAAAAACTTTCTTGCCCTGAATGCGGGAAAACAGATTTTACATCCATAAGACAGTTCAATTTAATGTTTAAGACCTTTCAAGGCGTAACAGAAGATTCTCAAGCAGAGCTTTTTTTAAGGCCGGAGACCGCGCAGGGTATTTTTGTGAACTTTAAAAACGTAGCTCGCACTACGCGAAAAAAAATCCCTTTTGGCATTGCGCAGATTGGCAAGTCTTTTCGGAATGAGATTACTCCCGGAAACTTCACGTTTCGTACCAGAGAGTTTGAGCAAATGGAACTGGAATTTTTCTGCAAACCGGGCACGGACATGGAGTGGTTTTCTTTCTGGAAAGAGTATTGTGTAAACTTCTTGAAGCGGCTTGGAATAAGAGATGAAAATATCAAGTTAAGAGACCACGATCAAGAAGAGCTTTCTCACTATAGCAACGCTACCACGGATATTGAATATCGATTTCCCTTTGGGTGGGGGGAACTATGGGGGATTGCGGATCGAACAGATTTTGATTTAAAACAACATATGAGCCACTCGGGAGAAGATTTAAGCTATCTGGACCCGGAAACCAATGAAAAATACATTCCTTATTGCATTGAACCCTCTTTGGGGGCCGATCGCGTAGCCTTGGCTTTCTTATGCAATGCATATGAGGAAGAACAGTTAGCCGGTGATAATGGAAAAGAAGACACAAGAGTTGTCTTGCATTTGCACCCGGCCTTGGCTCCTTTTAAAGCGGCAGTATTGCCATTGGCAAAGAAACTGGGCGATGTAGCAGAGCCCTTGTATGAAGCATTGGCGAAGCATTTTATGGTAGATTACGATGTGTCGGGATCAATCGGAAAGAGGTATCGACGCCAAGATGAGATTGGAACACCTTTCTGTATTTGTGTGGATTTTGACACCTTGGAAGATGGTTGTGTTACCATTCGAGACCGGGATACTATGGAACAAATTCGAATTTCGATGGAGGAAGTGGCAGGTTACATTCAACAGCGGCTTGATTTTTAAAGGAGTGTGTACAGGGAATGGAACATGTGGGATTAGCTTTTTTGCTTACACTATTGGCGGGGCTTTCTACAGGAATAGGAAGCGCCATTGCCTTTTTTGCAAAAAAAACCAATACCCGTTTTTTAGCCACCAGTTTGGGTTTTTCGGCAGGGGTTATGATTTACATTTCCTTGGTGGAAATTTTGGTGGAGGCACAAGAAATTTTACAGCATGAAATGGGAGAAAAATCTGGGTATTGGGCGGCTATCTTGGCTTTCTTTGGAGGTATTCTGTTCATTGCTATTATCGATAAATTGGTGCCTAGCGATACCAACCCCCATGAAGCCAAGTGCATGGACGGTGTGACACCTTGTGATCGAAAAAATGAAAATTTAATGAGAACAGGAGTGTTTACCGCACTGGCGGTGGCCATTCACAATTTACCGGAGGGTTTGGCCGTTTTTATTGCCGCATCCCAAAGCCCGAAAATCGCAATTCCCATTGTGGTGGCCATAGCAATCCATAACATTCCGGAAGGAATTGCAGTATCTGTTCCCATCTACTATGCTACCGGTTCAAAGAAAAAAGCCTTTAAATATTCTTTTTTGTCCGGACTGTCGGAGCCGGTGGGAGCCCTTGTGGGATATTTGGTTTTAATGCCTTTTATGAATGATACTCTTTTTGGTATTATATTTGCCGGAGTGGCTGGAATTATGGTATTTATTTCTGTAGATGAATTGCTTCCAGCGGCCAGGGAGTATGGAGAACATCATTTGTCCATCTATGGGTTGATTGCCGGAATGGCGATTATGGCAATCAGTCTGGGGCTGTTTTTTTAACCTTTCTCAAGTGAAGTGATAGTAGGAGTCAACAGAGAAATCTGTTGACTTTTTTAATGAAGAAAAATATACTATGATAAAATAGTTTGATAATCAAAGTAAATAAGGGGGAAACCATTTTGGGAATTACCATTACAAAAACAGGGAAAGCATTGCCTTCAAAAATTGTAAACAATGAGGAGATGGCGGCTTTGGTGGATACCAATCATGACTGGATTGTGGAAAGAACCGGGATTCATCAGCGACATGTTGCCGTGAAAGAAACGAATTTGGATTTGGCTATGCAATCAGCGGAAGATGCACTAAAGGGAGTGGATCGAACCACCGTAGATTTGGTGGTGTTTTCTACCATAACACCGGATCGTCTGGTGCCTTGCATGGGTTCTTTATTGAAAAGGGATTTGGGCCTAAGTCAAGCGGTGGCCTTTGATTTAAATGCCGCTTGCAGTGGATTTATATTTGGGATTTGGACCGCGGAAGCGTTGATGCGAACCAATGGCTACCGGAAAGCCTTGGTGGTAGGAGCGGAATGTCTAACACGAATTACCAATTGGGAAGATCGGGGTACTTGTGTGCTTTTTGGAGACGGTGCAGGAACGGCTTTGTTGGAAAACAAGGAGAATGAACCTGGAATTCTCTCTTCTTTTATTAAGAGCTACGATGATCCAAAAGAAGTCTTGGCATGCGGTATGGTGTATCCAAAAACGCCTTTTGATATGGAAGAAGAAAAAATCCCAATGCATATTACCATGAGCGGCACCCAAGTATTTAAATTTGCCGTGAATGCCATTGGAGAAGTGATGCAAGAAGCTATAAAACGGGCGGGCCTTACTTACAAAGACATGGATTATTTTGTTCCTCATCAGGCCAACATGAGAATCATTCAAGCAGCGGCACAAAAGACGGGTCAGCCTTTGGACAAGTTTCAAATCAGCATAAAGGATACTGGAAATGTTTCCTCTGCCAGCGTCCCCATGGCTCTCCATGACTTGATGATGACTGGGAAAGTCAAAAAAGGGCATAAAATTATGTTGATGGGATTTGGGGGCGGGCTCAGTGCGGGGGCTGTTATTTATCAAGTATAGAGAAATATGTAAATAAGAAATGGAAAGGATAAAAATCTATGAATCCGATTTGTGAGTTATTGGATTTACAATATCCCATTTTGCAAGGAGCCATGGCTAGGATTGCAGATAGTAGGCTTGCAGCCGCCGTTAGTGAAGGGGGTGGACTTGGGATTATTGCTTCCGGAGGAGAATCTGCCCAGTGGTTGGAGGAAGAAATTGATAAGATTCGGGAAGTTACGAAACGACCCTTTGGGGTCAATTTAATGTTGCTTTCTCCCAATTTAGATGAATTAGTAGAAACGGTATGCAAAAAAAGAGTGCCTGTGGTCACTACAGGAGCCGGTAATCCCGGAAAATACATAGAAAAATTGAAAAAGAATGGAATCCTAGTACTTCCTGTGGTCGCTTCGGTGGCCTTGGCAATCAGGGTGCAGCGTGCCGGAGCGGATGCAGTGATTGGAGAAGGAATGGAGGCAGGGGGCCATATTGGAGAAATTACCACAATGGCCTTGATTCCACAATTAAGAGATGCGTTAAGCATACCTGTGATTGCAGCAGGGGGTATTGCGGATGGTCGTGGAGTGGTAGCCGCATTCATGTTGGGAGCTTCCGGAGTTCAAGTAGGAACCCGGTTTGTGGTGGCCGAAGAATGCACCGTTTCCCACGCCTATAAGGAAGCGATTATTCAGGCCAAGGACTCGGACACAGTGGCAACGGGAAGGAGTACGGGGCATCCGGTTCGTGTTCTCAAGAACAAACTTTCCAGACAAGTGCTGGCCTTGGAAAAAAATATGGCAGATCCAGAAGAAATCGCTCGACTTTGTACCGGGCGATTATGGGATGCTGTCCGCAATGGAGATATGGAAATGGGGTCTGTAATGTCTGGCCAAATTGCAGGTTTGGTCCAGAAAATACAGCCGGCTAAAGAGATTATTCAAGAAATGTTTGAGGAGGCAGAAGAAGTTTATGAGAATCGCACTACTTTTTGCAGGTCAGGGAGCACAGTATTCAGGAATGGGTCAAAGTCTATATGATCATTCTCAGGCAGCAAAGGCTATTTTCAACAAAGCCGGGAAAGAGGTAAAAGATTGGTGTTTTAATGGGACTAAAGAATTGTTACGACAAACACAAGTTACCCAACCGGCTATATACACGGTGACGATGGCGGCTTACGAAGCTTTTTTAGAACAACTGTCTACATTGGATACGGCGCATCGAAACCGATTGGAATTGGTAGGCGTGGCTGGTTTTAGTCTGGGAGAATATTCGGCATTGACGGCAGCAGGAACCATCGATTCCTTTGAAAAGGGTTTGGATATCGTAACGAAAAGAGGGGAAATGATGAATCGAGCCGGTAGGGACAATCTCGGCCAACCATTGGGAGGAATGGCTGCCGCTTTTGGGAATCGTGATGATATTCTGTCTTGCGTCGAAAATGTGAGGGAGAACGGCATGTTATGTGCTGTGAATTTTAATTCCCCTATACAAACTGTTGTGGCTGGAGATTTTCAAGCTTTAGCACGTTTTCAAGAGGCTTCCAAATCTTTTGGTGTAAAAAGTAAGCTGCTTAGTGTGGGAACGGCTTTCCATAGCCCGCTTATGGAAAAAGTGTCCTATGAACTGGAAGAACTTCTTAACACCATGGAATTGCAAAGGCCTCGAATTAAAACCTTCAGCAATTTGACAGGAAAAAATTTAGTGAAAGAGATTTCCGCAGAATCCAATTTGTCCCAAGAATTGGCGGAAATCATGGCGCGGCAGGCATGTGCACCTGTATATTGGCAGGAATGTATGGAAGCATTAGCGGAAGAGCAGGCCGAATATTATATTGAAATTGGACCGGGAACCACATTAAGCGGTCTGGCGAAAAAAATCTTGCCGGACCCCAAAACTTTAAATATTGAGGATCAGGACAGTTTGGAAAAAACAATGGAACGATTAGAAGAAGAATTAAAAAATGAAATGTTAGGAGAAGAGATATGTTAGCGAACCAGGTGGCAATTATTACCGGCGGGGTGAGAGGGATTGGAAAAGCCATTGCAATGGAGATGGTGCGGAAACAGGCCAAAGTGGTGTTGTGTTATCGGGGAAACGACCAGGCTGCTGAGAAAACATTGGAAGAAATTAAAAAACTGGGCGGTTCTGCTCTGGCGTTGAAAGGTGATGTTCGATCGGCGGGCTTTGCAAAAGAGGTAATCCGTGCAACTCTGGAGGAATATGGGCAGCTGCATATTCTGGTGAATAATGCAGGGATTACCCGTGATAAGCTTCTTTTAAGGATGACGGAGGAGGATTTTACTGAAGTAGTAGACACCAACCTTACAGGGACTTTTCAATTTCTAAAAGCAGGTTCGGAAGTGATGATGAAAAAAAGATATGGCCGCATTATTAACTTATCTTCCATCGTTGGGGTGGTTGGAAATCCGGGTCAGATTAACTATAGCGCTTCCAAAGCGGGGATTTTAGGATTGACTAAATCGGCGGCCAAAGAGTTGGGGAAAAGAGGTATTACTGTAAATGCGGTGGCTCCCGGATTCATAGAAACCGAAATGACGGAGATTCTTACAGAAGAACAAAAGTCACAGTTTATAGAGAAAATCCCGGTTAATCGCGTGGGAACACCGGAAGAAGTGGCCTATTTGGTTGCTTTCCTGGCATCGCCCAACGCGGGATATATTAATGGACAGATTATAGGAATAGATGGAGGGATGTAAGTGTGAAGAGAAGAGTAGTTGTTACAGGGATGGGAGCAGTAACGCCTTTAGGTAATGATGTGGAAAGCTTTTGGCAAGGCGTCCAAGAAGGGCGTAATGGGATTGGAGAAATCACACATTTTGATATCAGTCAACAAAAGTGTACCATGGGGGCTGAGATAAAGGATTTTTTATATCATGATAAAAGAAGTGCCAAGAGATTGGATAGGTCTTCTCAGTATGGCTTGACGGCCGTTCTTGAAGCCATGAAGCAAAGTGGCCTTGAAAGTGGTGAAAATGTAGACCCAAAACGGTTTGGAGTGTTGGCAGGAACAGGCATTGGTGGAATTACCACTTTGGAAGAAGAGGTGAGCAAAGCTTTGGAAAAAGGGATTTCCAGAGTATCGGCGCTCCTGGTACCCATGGTTATTCCGAATATTCTAGCCGGAAATATTGCAATTCAAGTGAAAGCAAACGCAGCTTGTTTGGGGTTGGTTACCGCTTGTGCTGCAGGAACCCATGCCATTGGGGAGGCATATCGTCAAATTCAACATGGGTATGCGGATGTTATGGTCTCCGGAGCAGCGGAAGCGGCTTTTGCTCCGGTATGTTTTTCCGGGTTTGCCAATATGACTGCTCTGTCTACCAGAAAAGATCCCAACCGTTGCTCCACTCCTTTTGACAAGGAGCGGGACGGTTTCGTGATGGGAGAAGGGGCGGGTTTTTTAATACTAGAAGATTACCAGCATGCAAAAAGTCGAAATGCGGTGATTTATGGAGAAGTGGTTGGCTACGGGTCAACCTGCGATGCGTACCATTTGACATCGCCGGCGCCTGACGGAGAAGGAGCCAAAGATGCTATGCTATTGGCATTGCAAGATGCAGAGCTGGGGCCCCAGGATATTGACTACATTAATGCCCACGGAACCGGCACTCCCTACAATGATCTTTTTGAAACATTGGCCATAAAAAGTGTATTTGGAGAAAACACGAAGGTGCCGATCAGTTCTACGAAAAGCATGACAGGCCATTTGTTAGGGGCAGCGGGAGCCGTAGAAGGAATCCTCTGCATCAAAGCATTGTTGGAAGGTTTCATACCTCCTACCATTAACTTAAAGGTTCCAGACCCTGAGCTGGATTTAGACTATACTCCCAACCAGGGGCGTAATGAAAAACTTTCTTATGTGATGTCCAACTCTTTGGGTTTTGGCGGGCATAACGGCACTTTAATCTTTAAGAAATATGAGGATGTAAATTATGATTATGAATAAGGATGATATTCAGCAAATCATTCCTCACAGGCCCCCTTTTTTATTGATTGACGAAGTGGTGGAAATGGTGGATGGAGAATCGATAACGGCTGTAAAATATGTTCGAGAGGAAGAGTACTATTTTCAAGGTCATTTTCCTCAGGAAAAAGTAATGCCCGGTGTACTGATTGTGGAAGCCATTGCTCAGGCCGGAGCGGTTGCCATTCTTTCTATGGAAAAAAACCGAGGGAAAATTGCATATTTTGGTGGCATCAAAGAGGCGAAATTTCGACAAAAAGTAGTGCCGGGAGATACGCTGCTTTTAAATTTGACCATCAATCGCCTTCGAGAGCGTGTAGGCACGGGTATTGGAAGAGCATTTCGAGGGGATCAACTGGTCTGTGAGTGTGAAATTTTATTTGCCATTGGCTCAAACAAGGAGTAAGTTGTGGATAAAATCAATCGAATTAATCAAACGTTGGTACAACTTTTCAATTTGGTTTTAAAATTGGAAGAAAAGGCGTTGAAGGAGTCCACTTTCCGCAATCTTTCTATTACGGAAATTCACACCCTAACTGCCATAACAGAGAATCAAACCAAAACGATGACTCAAGTGGCCAAAGAGTTGGGAATCAGTGTGAGTACCTTGACAACCGCAATTAATCGTTTGGTGCACAAGGGTTATGTTCATCGATTTCGTGTGGAGGAAGATCGGCGGATTGTAAAAATTCAACTCACGGAAGCGGGAAAATCAGCCCTAAGGGAACATGAGGCTTTTCATATTGCTATGGTAAGCGATGCGTTAAAAACTTTATCTCCGGATGAAATCGATCGATTTTCCGATACCATGGATGGGCTCATGTCTTTTTTAATGATTCGGAAAACCAGGGAAGAATTTGGGCAATATTCTCAAAAGTTCAAGCCTTTGGATTTGAAGGGGCTTACGGTATCGGTTCCATTGTTTCAAGGGGCTATGGGAATTGGTTTTTCTATGCATCAACTGGCTTCGGCGGTGGCTACCTGCGGTGGCGCAGGAACCATTGCATCCACTCAAATCGGATGGAGAGAACCGGATTTTAAGGAACGGCCTCTGGAAGCCAATCTCAGGGCGTTGGAAAGAGAGTTGAAAGAAGCTTTTTTCAAAGTAGAAGGAATTCCCAACAGAGGACCCATTGGGGTGAATGTTTTAGTTCCTTCCAAAGGATATGAAGCTTATGTTCGAAAATCAGTAGAAGCAGGAGCCGAGTTTATTGTATCCTCTGGGGGATTGCCCATTGCTCTTCCTTCTTTTGTAGAAGATTCCAAGGTAAAGTTGATTCCAGTAGTTTCTTCTTTTCGAGCGGCCAATCTGATATTGAAAAGCTGGGATAAAAAATACCAACGTTTGCCAGATGCATTTATCTTAGAGGGCCCTTATGCAGGGGCCCATTTGGGAGTTTCCGTGAACCAAACCAGAGAGAACACGGGCGAATTTTATCATGTAGTAGGTGCCTTTAAGAAAGAATTAGAGGCATTTCCTACTGTTAAATTAATCGTGGCCGGAGGAATTGGAACATGGGAAGATGCCGCGGCCTTCCTATCTCTTGGGGCGGATGGAATCCAGTTGGGAACTCGTTTTATTACCACAAAAGAGTGTGATATCCACCTTATGATAAAAAAGGCCTACATGAATTCTGAAAAAAGTAGCATTGTGGTAATTGATTCTCCATTGGGAATGCCGGCCCGCGTCTTGAAAAACTCTTTGATAAAAGAAATGGAGAAGGAAGGAAAAATGAGCTTCACTTGTGACCGCTGTTTATCCAATTGCATAGGATTGGAAGGAGCATTCTGTATTAAGGAAGCTTTGATTCGAACTGCCGATGGAGATGCAGACCGGGGGCTTCTATACATCGGGAAAAGTGGTGGCGGGCCTCGATCTTTAGAAAGTGTAGAGTCGATTTTTTCTGAATTCACAGGAGGGTTGAGCTAAATTGACATAAATGGAAATATATGGTATTCTTTATCAGAGGTGACAGATGGACTTTATACATGTAGGCATCTATAGTAGAGAGGATGGTTACGGGGAGCTTCTTTCCATGAAGCTGGCTCAGTACTATCCTCGTTTTCATTTTACCCTTCTTGGGGAAGAGCAATTGAAACATAGTGGATTACGAAAACAGTTTGATTTAATTCTAGTGGATGGATTAAAAGAACCGTTGAAAGGGAAATATGTGGGGTTGGTTTCGTCGCCCAATCAAGTGGTTATGGATGAGGACCTTTTGGAATTCAAACTACTTAAATACGGAAATGTGCGGGAGATGGCACAGCATCTGCTGTTCCTCTATTCTTCGCTTACGAATGCTCCCAGACTTGCCTTGCAAAATAGAAGATCTCAATCGTTGGTATTTTTAAGTAATCGGGGAGGAACAGGTACCACCACCATTGCTCTTGGGATGGCACAATGTTTCGCAAGATACTTGAGAAAAAAAGTATTATACCTTTCCTTGGAAAATTTTTTACACTGTTCAATTGAAAAAGGACAGAGGGGTTTGGAAGAATTTATTTATTACTTCTTAGAAGGGTCTCCAAAAGCTACGCAATTGGAAGCCTATCAAGAAAAAGGTCTCTACGAATTTTGGACATTTCGGAATAGAAAAGGGCTCAATCCTCTTTTGGACTTGGGGGAAAGAGATTTGGTGGCTATGATGGATTTTCTTGTGAAAAGTGGCTCCTATGATTATCTTTTCTTAGACATAGGAAATCACTCTACCTATTGGACCGAGAGCATTTTAAATAGAGCCTATCGAATCGTTTCAGTCTATGACCGTAGAATAACGCTAGAAGATGTAAATCAAACAATGGGGTACTTGGAATCCATGTGTGGAAACCAACTATTGCAACAACTCCAGTTGGTGGCAAATCGATGTGGGTTGGGGGATTTGCCTGATTGCGGTGAAAGGATTCCAATTTTGTGGATAGAAGAAGCGGAATATGAGCTTCCTTTGTCCTCTTTTGAAATTCCCCTAGACGGAATGTTTGGAGCGGATTTAAAAAAATTGATGAAGGAATTAACATAGAATTAACATTCTCTTAACAGGATTCCCTTTCTTTGAAAATTTACATTTAGTATAGTAAAAAGGGAATACTCTAAGAAAAGGAAGCAAGATATGAATGAAAACCTACAAATGATTGTGACATTGCTAGGCGGATTGGCCGTCTTTATTTATGGGATGAACCTCATGAGCGATGGTTTGCAAAAGACTGCAGGAGACCGAATGAGAAACATTCTTTATGTTTTAACTAAAAACCCGGTCGTGGGAGTGTTGGCGGGTGCTTTAGTGACAGCCGTACTTCAGTCCAGCAGTGCCACCACGGTGATGGTTATTGGATTTGTTAGTGCCGGTTTGATGAAGCTGCCCCAGGCAGTGAGCGTCATACTGGGCGCCAACATTGGTACTACGGTAACCGCCCAATTGATTGCTTTCAAAATCGGAGACTATGCCTGGATTTTTGTGGTTGTGGGTTTTGTAATGTTCTTTTTTATTAAGAAAGAGCAAGTCAAAAATATTGGAGAAACCCTTTTTTCTTTCGGTCTTCTTTTTGTAGGCATTAATACCATGTCTGCCACCATGAAACCTTTGGCTCAAACAGAGGCTTTTTCCCAACTGATGTTAAATGTAGCCGATAGCCCCATCCTAGGAGTAGTTGTAGGGGCATTGATGACAGCCGTCATCCAGTCCAGTTCTGCAGTAATTGCAGTGCTACAAAATTTAGCGGCTACCCCGGGACCGGATGGAGTGAATAGCCTGATTGGCATCGAAGGGGCCATTCCTATTTTATTTGGAACTAATATCGGTACAACAGTCACCGCATTATTGGCCTCCGTCGGGGCCTCCGTTAATGCAAAAAGAACGGCCTTGGCTCATACTTTTTTCAACTTTAGCGGAACATTAATATTTCTTTTTATCATTCCTCTTTATACGAAGCTGGTGGTGTTCATTTCTCCTGTCGGTCAGGAGGTGGAGGTGATCTCACGACAGGTGGCCAACGCCCATCTCCTGTTTAATGTGATTGCTACAATCTTATGGCTTCCCTTTGTTTTTGTTTTAGTAAAGTTGGTCACAAAATTAATTCGTGGGGAAGATGCGTTGAAACCCATTTCGGAACCCCTGTATTTAGATTATAAGGTAATCGAAACTCCTTTGTTTGCCATTCATTTGGCTGCACAGGAAATTCTTCGTATTGCCGATATCACATCAGATATGATAGGACATGCCAGAGAGGCTTTTTTATTAAACAGTTTTAAGGCCGTTTACAAAGTAGAAGAGTTGGAGAATGTGGTGAACCATGTTCAGGAACAGACGGTGAAGTACTTATCTTCTTTGTTTGGAATGGATTCCATAACGGAAAAACAGGCGATGGAAATTTCCGCCTATATGCATATCGCTGCCGATATCGAACATATTGCAGATCAATGCACCAACATTTCCGAATTTGCAGGAGATAAGATTAAGGGGGGATACGAGTTTTCGGATACAGCCGTTGCAGAGTTAACCGTTAGCTTTGATCAAATCGAGTATATGATGAAAACCACCTTGGCCGCTCTTAAAACAGGCGACCGGCTTCTGGCAAAAGATGTATTGGAACAGGAAAAAGAAGTGAATCAAATGGAGACCCGGCTTAGAAGGAATCATATGAAACGATTGAATGAAAGAAAATGTTCTCCCGAGTTCACGGTGATTTATACAGATATGGTACATAATTTGGAAAAGATTGGAGATTATTGTACGAATATTGCTGAAGCGGTGCTGAACGACTTTCATTTCAAGGATAAAAAACAAGCACCCAAGTCTTCCCGCTGAGAGGTAAATTGTAAATGAATGCTTCCTATGCTAAAATACAAATAGTGAGGAAGCATTTTTAACGGAGAGCAAAATGAAAAAAATATTAGTCATTGAAGATGAACCAAACATTCTGGAATTGGTACTTTATAATATCCGCTCCAACGGATTTGAAGGGATTGGCTCCGAAGATGGTTTGGCAGGGATGGAATTAATTCATAAAGAAAAACCGGATTTGATTTTGTTGGATTTGATGCTTCCCGGAAAAAATGGGATGGATATTTGCCGTGAGTTAAGATCCGCAGGAAATCGAACTCCTATTATCATGCTGACAGCCAAATCGGAGGAAACAGATCGGGTTATGGGACTAGAATGGGGTGCCGATGATTACATTTCCAAACCTTTTGGAATTCGTGAACTAATGGCTAGAATTAAAGCAGTGCTTCGGAGGTATGAGGAACAAGGAGAAGACGCTTTTGGCTATGGCATGAACGAGAAAGAGGAGATGGCTCGAGATGGTGTCATTCGAATCAATGGGCTGGTCATTGACGAAGGTCGATATCAAGTGTCGGTAGACGGTAATCTGGTAAGTCTAACAGCCAAAGAGTTTGAACTTCTGATGTTTCTTGCCAAGAACCAAGGGTTGGTGTTTACCCGAAATCAATTATTGGACAAAGTATGGGGCATCGAGTATGCGGGAGAAACCAGAACGGTAGATGTTCATGTTCGTTATTTAAGAAAAAAATTACAGGAGGCGGCCCGAGAAACGGAAGAAGAACGATATATCGAAACCATTCGAGGAAAGGGGTATCGTTTTAAATGAAAAAAAAGTTTTTTGGCTCAGCCTTACTTCTGTCTTTTTATAATATCGTATTGGCTTTTGTGGTTTTTGAAGTGCTGAATCAAGGAATTCTTCTGTATATCTTGACGGCCATAGGCGGAACCGTTCTTCTTTTTTTTGCTATGTATAATTGGTTGATTCGTCCGGTTCTTGACTTAAAACGCCAATTAGAAGACGCAGAAAACATTCGAAAAGAATTTGTTGCCAATGTGACCCATGAATTTAAGACGCCGCTTACCTCTATCGCAGGATTTATAGAAACTTTACAAGACGGGGCTCATGATAACCCAGAGATACGTGAAAAATTTCTCGATATTATTGCTATTGAAACCGCTCGTTTGGCAAGATTAATTGAAGATCTTCTCATTATATCGGAAATGGAAAATCGTAAGAATACGGACCATAATGAAACTTTTGATATTAAGTTAGTATTGTCTCAAATTTTAGAAACGATGGAGCCAATCGCTAATGGACAAGGAATCCGAATAATACTGGAAGCAGAAAATCAATTGGTATTGCATGGGAGTGAAGATCGGTTTCGTCAAATGTTGGTAAATCTTATTGAGAATGCCATAAAATATTCCGGAAGCGGCAAATTGGTGACGGTAGGAGCCAGAGATGAGAAAGATCATATTCGCGTGTATGTAAAAGACCGAGGTATCGGCATTGCTACAGAAAATATTCCACGGTTGTTTGAACGGTTTTATCGGGTAGATAAATCACGCTCTCAAAAGATGGGGGGCACCGGATTGGGATTGTCCATCGTGAAGCATGCAGCCGCTCTTTTTTCTGCCCAACTTACAGTGGATAGCGCATTGGGAGAGGGTTCAACTTTTTCTATTCTTTTTCCAAAATAGTACCTTGATTAACATGGTCGCTAAATGTCGATTTGAAGGCAGTTGTCATTATATGGCAACTGTTTTAAGTTGTAATTATGAAAACCATTCAACAAGCTATACGAGAAATACGAGATTTGCTGGCACTGCAACAACGGGAACTTACGGATGAAGAAGCCATGGAAATCATAGAAAACCATGTTTTTCAACATGAGGAATTTGCTTTCTTGTCGGGGAAGCAAAAGGGAGAGTATATAAAACGTATATTTCATGCTGTTCGAAAGGACCTGGATATCTTAAACCCTTATCAAGAGGATGATCAGGTTTCTGAAATCATGGTGAATGGCAAAGATCATATTTTTATAGAAAAAGCAGGTCAAATTTTTTCGATTTCCGAAACCTTTGATACGGTAGAGGCTTTGGAAGAAGTAATACGAAGATTGGCGGCGGGAGTTCAACGGGAAATCAACGAATTAAATCCCATCGTGGACGCACGATTATCGGATGGCTCTAGAGTAAACGCCGTTTATAAAAATGTTGCTATCAACGGACCCATCTTAACCATTCGGAAATTTCCTCAAAAACATATAACCATGGAGGATTTGATACGAAACAAAACCATACCCAGAGAGGCAGCAGAATTTCTCAGAGATCGAGTTCGCCAGGGATACAACATGCTCATTAGTGGGGGAACTTCCTCTGGGAAGACCACTTTTCTTAATGTTTTATCAAATTACATTCCTAAAAATGAACGGGTTATTGTTATTGAGGATTCTGCAGAACTTCAAATTTCGAATATCCTCAATATTGTTCGTCTGGAATGCCGTAATGCCAATCTTCAGGGAAGAGGAGAGGTATCTATGGAGCAGTTGATTAAGACCAGTCTTCGAATGCGACCGGATCGTATCATTGTGGGAGAAATCAGAGGAAAAGAGGTGATGGATATGATTCAGGCTATGAATACGGGCCATGATGGGAGCCTGTGCACCAGCCATGGCAATTCCGTGAAAGGAATGCTTCGTAGATTGGAGGCCATGTTTTTGCAGAGCACACCGTTTCCCATAGAGGCCATTCGTTCACAGATTGCAGAAGCTATCGACATTATGATTCATTTGGGACGGTTTCAACAGGGTCACCGACGAGTTTTAGAAATCTGTCAGTTGACCGGATTGCAAAGAGAAGAATATTTGCTAAATCCTCTTTTTTATTACACGGAGGAGAAGGGTTTGTTTTCAACGGGGAACCCGTTGGAAAAAGGAAAGAGGCCATGGGAAGAGGCGGGAAAATAATAGAAGAAATAAACAATCTATTCTCCTTTGGAAGAGAGTCCGGAAATGATCCTAGACTATTAAAGTATTTGGTGTTCTCTTTTGGTGTGTATTTTGTTATTGTCCTTTTGTTTTACAATCGGGGGTGGTTAATTTTTGGGTTTCCGCTTACACTACCGATTCTCTTGAAAGCTTTTCAAAGAAACAAGGAAAAAAGAGAGAAAGAAATGTTGCTTCTTCAGTTCCGCGATTTTTTATATTCTCTTTCTGTTTCCTTTGCATCCGGGAGGCAGATGGGGCAGGCGTGGTTGGAAGCAGACGCCTATCTTGCACCCCTGTATAAAGGAGACGCTATTATTAGAAGAGAGCTATCTCTGATGATTCACCGCTTTCAAGAGGCTCGGGAGCCGGAAGATCAAATTTTATTTGATTTTTCCAATAAATACCCCCTTGAAGACATTCAATCCTTCACGGAGGTGTATATAACTTGTCGCACTACCGGTGGTGATATAGAAAAAGCTGTGCTTACCACGGTACGAGTGTTATTGGATAAGATGGCGATTCAACAGGAATTTAATGGATTGGTAGCACAGAAAAAATATGAAGCCAAGGTAATCACGGCGCTTCCATTTTTGTTGTTGTTTCTTTTACGATTGGCCAGCCCGGAATACCTGGACATATTATATGATACATCCTTGGGTGTTTTGGTGATGACATTGGCTTTGCTCTTGATTTTTATTTCATTTTGGTGGATGAGCCGTCTTTTGGAAAGCAAAATATGAATACAAAAAAATGGATGGATTATTTCTTAGGAGACCCGGAGAAACTAAGGACACGTTATCGAGCGCTTTACGATGATGAGAATCCTCAGAATTATATCGATGCCTACCAATCGCAGGTGAAGAGGTGGAGTTTCTTATTTCTTGGAATGTTTCTCATCATCGTTGTTTTATCGTTTGTGACTAGTGGCACAGGTATAAATCTTTCCTCCGTTCCGGGCGAAGAGGCAACCACTAGAATATATTTAGGGGAAAATTGGGAGGAATCCATTCGGTTAGATATTGAAATGGTTCTGGAAGAAGAAAGAAAATGGACAAGTATAGAACTAAAACCTTGGATTCAAGACATCAAATTACAGCAGAGCGAGGAAAAGGATTCTATGGAAAAACAGTTTCTTGATGCAGAAAGAGAACTTCGGTTATGGGTAAAGAATGTAAGTAGTGAAGAAACACCTTCTTATCTGGAGTTGCCGACAAAATCTTCGGGAGGCGTAGAGTATCATTGGAGGACGGATTCGGACAAATCCCGTTTTTATATATTTATCCTGCCACTGGGGTTCTTCTTGTTTCTTTATTTAAAGAAGGATGAAGATTTGAGAAAAAAAGAAAAAGAAGCGTTGGAATCTGTTGAAAGTCATCTTCCCCAATTTGTAACCAGACTGGTTCTTCTGTTGGAGGCAGGTTTGGTGGTTTCAGCTGCTTTAGAGAGGATTATAGATGAATATCGAAGAACCATAACAGTTGTGAGAAAAAAAGATTATTTTATTGACCGTATGATTAAGCTGGATCATCGGGTACGCGAAACCAAGGGGGATTATACCATTGAAATAAAACAATTCTCTCATCGAACAGGAAGCCAGGATTTCATCCGAATCGGGGGTCTCATTAATGAAAATCGACAAATTGGTTCGGAATTGAGTGAAAAGCTTCTCATGGAAGCCAATTCATTATGGGAAAGACGAAAGAGGAGTGCTTTGGAAAAGGGTAGGGTAGCAGAGTCGAAACTGACTTTTCCTTTAATGTTTCAAATCATATCTCTGATTACCATCATAACAGCGCCGGTATTTATTGCCATGTAATTACAATACGAAAAGGAGAGTGCAATGAAAAAAATTCGTTTGCCTGGAAATCAGCAAGGGATGGAAATGGTTCAAGTGGCTATCTTGGTTGGAATTGCCGTTGTGGTTGGTTTGATTTTCAAAACTGAAATTACCAGTTTTGTAAATCATGTATTTGATGATTTGTTCGCCAACTTCTAGATGATAGCGGGAAATCGCAAGGGAACCGTTATGGTTGAAGCGGCTTTGGTCATGCCGTTGGCATTATTGGTAGTGATTACTCTCTTGGTAATGTGTGTTTTTCTCTATCAAGAGGTTCATCAATCTTCGAATCTCTATCAAAACTTGTTGGAAGAAAGTTGCTACGAGAGCCAGACGGGAACTACGGGATACAACATAAGCAATGATTTCATCTTTTTAAAAAAGAGCAGACTTCGGCAGTTTCCCCAAATACACGGAGAAACAAGCATATCTTATGATTCTCGAGGATGGGTGTCATTGCATAGCCAAAATAAATTTGAGGCCAATCGGTACATTATAAAAGAAATGGATTATATAAGATGGATCGACTCGTTGAAAAGTGTGGAATGATTTCCGTTTTTCTCATTCTGGTTCTTGGCTCCATAATGGCCGCGGTTTTTATTTTCATTGCTGCCGCCAGTGACAAGGCGGAGGAAAGTATGGCCAAAGGATACATTCATTTGGCGGGAAGATCCTCGCTGTCAGAATACCATGTGAGCCTTAAGGAAAGATATAGTTTGTTTGCTACCGATTTGACGGTGAATCAATTGGACCACCGAATGACATTTTATTTGAGGGAGAATTTTTTAAGACAAAAGACCCTAAGGATGGAGTTGGATCAAATCGATATCAAGAACAGAGAGTTTTCTTTGGGCAATGCAGACTTATTTGAACAACAGTTGATAGATGGTGTATGTTATCCGCCATCCCATGGGTTAATATCTGAGTTGCAAATATTTAATGCGGAATGGGTGGATGTATACGGATGGGGTATTTTACCTTCCAATGGGTCCCCGGGATATTCTATAAATTTAACACATATTCGAGACTATTTTTCCCAAAAAAACTCACTTCTATCCTTAAAGCCGAATGCTTTTAACCGATTGGAATATATTCACAAGTATTTTAATCATCACAAAAAAGAACCGGTTATTTCAAACAGCTATTTTCTGAATGAAGCCGAATATATTCTCTATGGTTTTCCTTGCGACGAAAAAAATTTAAATAGATTTCAAAGAGATTTTATAGCGGTTCGTACTTTACTGAATTTAATTCACATCAAAGAGGATCCAGAGAAAATGAGAACATTATATGTGGCCGCTTCTTTGTTGACACCGGGGCCTAAGGTAGTGGCTACACAGTTGGCTCTGGCTGGCTTATGGGCTGGATTTGAGGCCAGCAACGATTGGAAACTTTTAGTAGAAAATCAAGGAGTGGAACCTTTGAAAGCCAAAGAACACTGGGCATTGACCTTTGAAGGGATGGCAGATAAAAGTCCCGACGAAGCGTATGTTCGTCCTAAAATTGAATCGGATGTTCATTACCAGGAGTATTTGGATGCATTTCTATTGATCCAAAACAGAGAAAATCAGCTATTAAGGATGTTGGACTTGATTCAAATAAATATTTGCTGTATGACGGAATCTCATTTTTTGATTCAAGAATGTTTCACGGGGTTTTCTTATGATATTGTCATTAACGGAAAAAGCTATCATGGAACGGAAACCTATTAAAAGAGGCTCTGTGACAATAGAAGCGGCGCTGTTTTTGCCTTTGTTCTTTGTGGCCATTTTAACAGTAGCTTTTAGCATGCGGTGGATTTTATATGAATTACAAACTACAAACCTTGCCTTGGATGAGGCAAACAGGGTGGCGATTTCTGCTTACCAAGACGATTGGGATGTGCTGTCACGCAATGGTATATTTTCACTAAACCACCGGATTATAACCCGTTCCCTTGAAGAAACCTCTTTGGAACATGCTTGCTATGTTTCTCAAACGGCTCATGAGTTCTTGGATTCCGGACTTACAGATTTAATTGAAATTTCAATTACTTATCCCCGTTCGATTCCCGTTCCATTTTTTCAAGATTATTCCCGCCAAGGGGAAACCCGATTGCTCTTTCGGGCTTTTGTGGGAAGAAGCCAAGAGGAATCTTTTTCCCTTGAAGATGTGGATGACGATGATTTTATTGTATGGGTTTTTCCGGTAGCCGGAGAGAGATACCACTTGGAAGATTGTGGTTTTATAAAAGTTTGTGCAAGGCAAAAAATTTTGTCTTCTTCATTGAGAAGCACTTATTCCCCCTGTCAACATTGTCACCCGGAAACCTTGGAAGACGGGCATTATGTATATGTTTTTCCAAACCAAGGAAGCGTCTATCATCGAGGAAATTGTTTTATCGTGGATCGCTTTGTAATTGCTATGATGAAATCTGCTGCAGAAGAGAGGGGATATACTCCTTGTAAAAGTTGTTTTGGAGGAACAAGAAATGAATAAAGAAAAAGATTCTAGCATACACCGAAAGATTGAAAGAGATTTTTTTAAAGTATCTTATCCCAAAGGAATACTAAAGGAGTATGAGAAGAAGGTATTGTCCAGTGGTCAATTGGGAGACTTATTGCCGATGCGTTTTATTTCCACCGCTACGGAAGAATGGGTATATTATGAATTTCAAAACCATCGTCCCTTGGATCAGATTCAATTGCAAAATCTAACGGAAGCTATGGAAATCATTGAGAAGGTGCTTGTGGTGTTGCTCCAGGCGGAAGACTATTTGATTGACATTGGGAACATCTGCTTGGATTATCGCTGGATTTACTATGACGAAACCGGCAAAACCGTTCGATTGGCTTATGTTCCCAAAAGAGAAACATTGGATTGGCAAATCTCATTATTTCAATTAATCGGAGATGTTAATGGCCTATACGATAGCAAAGATAGCCAACCTTACTTTCAGCAGCTAGTAGACTATATGGATCATCGCCTCAGAACATTAAGAGACCTTTTTTTAAAAATTGGAGAACTAAAAAGAGAGGCACATCTTACAATGGGCGGATTATAGAATCCGGCTGGTGTGAAGGGATAGTGTATGCAATATACCTTTTAATGTGGTATAATTTCCTTACATTAACAGGAGGCTTTAACATATGCGAAACATCAATCGTTTAAAATCCATGGGAACTGCATTCGGAATAACCATCGTTCTTTTCGGGATTCTTTTCTTAGGCTGGCCGGAAGCTGTAATTGGCTTTATTGCCCTGGTAATTGGAGTGTCCGTTTCAATATCGGGAATCTATCTTGCCGTTTCATCCAGATACCGGTATGAACAGTTGCCTTATGCCAGAGCAAAAATGGTAATAGGGGTTTTGCTCTTTGTTTTGGGAATTTTTATTTCCATCAATACCAACTTAACCGTAACAGTAGCGGGTTTGTTTGTTGGCTTTTTTGCCTTCCTTTCGGCTGGAGAAAGAATTTACACAGGAATAGCCAGAAGGAGATTGAGGTTAAAGTATGGTGCAACCATCATATTTGGGATTGTACATGGTCTTTTCGGGATTCTTATGGTTTATGCAGCTATGCAAGCCTTTTCCTTAATCGTTATGTTTGCAGGAGTATATCTTTTGATTGCCGGTGGTTTGATGATCATATCCACCTCATATTTACGTGATTTTTAGGAGTGGCTATGATTCCTTTATCAACAAAATCAAGACCTGTTAAATTAGAGGATGTGGTAGGCCAAGAACACTTTATGTACAAAGGTTCTCTTCTTTATAATTCCATTAAGAATCGAACCTTTGATTCCGCCATTTTTTTTGGGCCATCCGGAACCGGGAAAACCACACTGGCTCGAATTATCGCCAAAGAGATGGATGCTGAATTTCATGAGATCAATGCATCTACAACGGGAATCAAAGAGTTAAAAGAAATATTAGAAAAATCCAAAATGAAATTTTTTGGATTGCAGAAGGAGACCACATACCTTTATGTAGACGAATTTCACCGGTGGAATAAGTTACAGCAAGACAGTCTTTTGAAAGCGTTGGAAGAAGGGGTAATTCGATTTATTGGTTCCACCACAGAAAATCCTTATTTTGCAGTTAACAATGCCGTTTTAAGCCGTGTGCGAAGTGTTTATGAGTTCAAACCATTATCAAAAGAACATATTTTGATACTATTGAAGAGGGCAATCAATGCTTCGGAGAAAGAAGGGGGGGCATTGGATATAGAGTTTGAGCCCAAGGCACTGGAGGCCTTGGCGGATATGAGCTCCGGGGATGCGAGAATTGCCTTGGACACCTTGGGATTTCTTAGTGAAAACAGGGGTGTTCGCAAGAAGATTTCTTTGGGCTTGGTGGGAGAAGCGATGCAACGCCGTACCGTTTTTTATGATAAAGAAGAAGATAAATACCAACTAATAAGTGCACTACAGAAGTCTATTCGGGGGTCCGACCCGGATGCAGCTGTTCATTATTTGGCCCGGCTCCTGAACGGCGGAGAAGATTTGATGATGATTGGTAGAAGGTTACTGGTTATTGCATCGGAAGATATCGGCATGGCATACCCCAATGCCATTTCCATTGTAACTTCTTGTGTAAAAGCCAGTTTGATGGTTGGTTTGCCGGAAGCAGAAATCAACCTAGCGCAAGCAGTTATTTTGATGGCTTCTTGTCCAAAATCCAATGCATCATATATGGCGCTGGTAAATGCCAAAAGAGATTTAGAAAAAATGGCAGTAGCCTCCATTCCACCACATATCGCCGATTCTCATTACCAAGGTTCGAAGGAGCGCGGACATGGGATAGGTTATCGGTACCCCCATGATTTTGGTGGATATGTACAACAACAATATCTTCCTGATGAACTGATTCAAAAAGGAGCAAAGTACTATCTGCCTACCAACAATGGATCGGAAGCGCAATTCAAAAAGTTTTTAGAAGAATTGAAGGAGAAATTGGGTGGAGATTAAAAAGGCAGAGCCTTGTGGTTTTTGTTTTGGTGTAACCCGCGCTGTGAACTTGGTAGAGGACATCTTGAAGGAAGAATCAACAGAAAAGATTTTTTCTTATGGTCAATTGATTCACAATAAGGGAGTCACGGAAAGACTACATGAAAAGGGATTGGAGAGCACAGATAATCTGGAACAAATACAAGCCGGAAGCCGTTTGATTATTCGTTCTCATGGGGCGCCCAAGGAAGTTTTTTTAGAAGCCAAAGAGAAGGGACTTTGTATTATTGATGCTACATGCCCTTATGTTATGAAGATACAAAAACTGATGGAAGAGGCGACGGAAAAGAATCTGGTTGTAGCGGTAGTAGGAGATCCCCTTCATCCGGAAGTCGTGGGAATCATAGGATGGGCGACTTCGAAGGAAAAAGTTCAGGTAATCCAACAGGAAGAAGAGGCTTTGAATCGGGATGTAAAACCGGATGTGGTGGTGGCGCAAACTACTTTTAATCGAGAAAAGTATGAACGTATCGTAGAGGTTCTCAAGGAAAAAAATCCAGAACTTATTGTTTATGATACCGTCTGCAACGCGACCAGAGATCGGCAAGAAGCCGCCAGAAAATTAGCGGAAGCTTCGGATGTAATGATTGTAATTGGAGGAAAAAATAGTTCCAATTCTAAAAAGTTGGCCGAGATTTGTGAAAAACATTGTCCAACAACGTTTTTTGTAGAAAATTTTAATGAATTATCGTTGAAAAACATAGAAAATTGTAGTAGAATTGGGGTTGCGGCAGGTGCATCGACGCCTGTGTCAGATATTGAGGAGGTTATTGTCAACATGAGTGAAATCATCACTGAAAGAAATGAAATGGAGGATTATCTGGAGGCTATTGAAAAGTCTTTAAGATTACCTCGGCTGGGAGAAATCGTAGAAGGCACAGTGCATCAGGTGACTGACAAAGAAGTGATCGTGAATCTGGGCTGTAAAAAAGACGGAGTGATTCCCAAGGAAGAGTTGACTTTGGAAGCGGATCAAAAAATTACGGACGTTTTCAAGGAAGGAGACACCGTTCAAGCAAAGGTTATTAAAACCGATGACGGAGACGGAACTATTATGCTCTCCAAAAAGAAGCTACAAGTAAATGAAAACTGGGAGGAAATCAGTCAAGCTCTTGATGATAAAGAAACCATTGACGTGAAAGTAGTTCGAGTGGTCAACGGTGGCGTAATTGCAAGCTACAAAGAAGTGGCCGGTTTTGTTCCTCTGTCCCAATTATCAGATCGCTTCGTGGAAAATGCGGAAGAGTTCATGGGGCAGGTCTTGCCAGTTAAAATTAGCCGGGTAGACAAATACAAAGGAAAAGCGGTATTTTCTCACAAGGCTTATTTGGCGGAGCAACGCCAAAGCAAAATGGCTGAAATATGGGAAAAATTAAGCGTAGGGGATGTAATTGAAGGAACCGTAATGCGTTTCACTGATTATGGCGCTTTTGTAGACATTGGTGGAATTGATGGTTTATTGCACATTTCCGAAATCAGTTGGGGGAAATTAAAGCATCCTCAGGAAGTTCTGTCAATCGGAGAAAAAATTAATGTGAAGGTATTGTCCATGAATGCAGAAAGAGGAAAAATTTCTCTTGGGTTAAAACAAACTCAACCGGAGCCTTGGACAATCATTGACGAAAAATATCAGGTAGGCCAATTCCTGGTGGGAAAAGTGGTTCAAATTAAAGAATATGGAGCTTTTGTAGAATTGGAGCCCGGGTTAGATGGTTTGGTGCATATTTCTGAGGTCGCCCATAAAAGAGTAGCTGATTTGAATGACGAACTTACGGTAGGACAAGAAGTGAACACCAAGATTTTGGAAATTGACAAAGAGAAGAAGAGAATCAGCCTTAGCATAAAAGAAACCATGGAACCTCCTATCTTTGAAGAATCCGCGATGGAAACCGAATTGGCATCAGATAAAGAAGAAGATGTGGAAGATTTGGTTGAGAATGTAAAAGAAACGGCTTCTGAGGGAATAGAGCCGACATCCGAAACGATGACGGAAGAACCCACGGAAGAGGTTACGGAAGAACCCACGGAAGAGGTTACGGAAGAACCCACGGAAGAGGTTACGGAAGAACCCATGGAAGTTAAAAACGAAGAATAAATGTATTTTGCTCAAATAAAAAAGGGTGGCAGCGCCACCTTTTTTATTTGAAATCAGATTTTCAGGAAGAGGCTAGGATTAATTCTTTGGCACTTTCCAAGGTGGTGGAGGTAATGGTTTCTCCGCCTAAAAGACGAGCCATCTCTTTAATTTTTTCGTCAAAATTCAATTCTACGACCTGAGTCACCGTAGAGGTATCGGTTTCTTTTTTTTCAATTCGAAAATTTTGCTTGCCGCAAGCTGCAATCTGAGGAAGATGAGTAATACAAATCACTTGTTTATGGGAAGCAATTTGTTTTAGCTTTTTTCCCACCACAGATGCGGCAATACCGGAAATACCGGAATCGATTTCATCGAAAATCATAGAGGCGACTCCATCAAAATCTGCGATAATCTTTTTGAATGCCAACATAATTCGTGACATTTCTCCCCCGGAAGCGATTTTGGACAAAGGTTTTAAAGGTTCTCCTTTGTTGGTGCGGATTAGAAATTCAATTTTATCCAAACCTGTTTCTGAAAATGAGGGCAGGGCAGCAAAGTCGATGGAGAGCTGTGCATGGAGAAATCCCAATTCTGCCAATTCGCTTTGAATTTGTTTTTCCAGTTCTTGGGCAGATATTTTTCTGAGTCGCGTTAGCTCTTCGCATGCCGTTTTAAGTTTTTGGGTGATTTCTTCCCATTCGGATTGGTATCGGGCTCTGGTTTCATCAAAGTTTTCCACTACATTTAGTTTTTCTTCAAGGTCTCTCTGAAAGTTCATGATGGAGTCATAGTCCGGGCCATATTTTTTCTTTAACTGTTGAATGAGATGAAGTCGATCAAGGGTTTCTTCCAACTCTTCGGGTGAGTAAACAATTTGATTTATTTTTTCCGTGATTCCCTTTGCTGCTTCTTCTAAGCGATAATAGATGTCTTGGAATTCTTGTTCTACTTCTTTTAATTCTTCAGAGTAGGAAGAAATCTCTTTTAATGCTTGCCAAGAAGCATATATTCTGTCTAAAACGGCCCTCTGATCTCCACTGGTGATTTCATGCGCTTCCCTTAACTTTTGATGAATTTTTTCACTGTTTTGGAGCAAAGATTTTTTTTCTGCCAATTCCGATTCCTCTTCCTGATGCAGATTGGCTTGTTTGATTTCCTCCAATTGGTATTTCATGAAATCTTTCATGCGTTCCATTTCGTCACTTTGATGTTCCAGCTTTTGCAATCTTTGTTTGGAAAACCGATATTGATCGAAAAGTTCTCTTACATTAGTCAAAAGAGGTTCCAATATGGAGTGATGATAAGAATCCACAAAGGATATGTGGTTTTCGGAGTGTAATAATGCCTGATGGTCATACTGTCCATGAATATCGGCTATTTTTTTGCTGAGGGAAGATAATTCATTTAGGGAGACAATCTCTCCGTTTACCTTGCAAAGGTTTTTTCCGCTTGCGTTGAGTTCTCTGGTAATGATAAATTCTTCCTCATTCAATGTAGCTACCATTTGTATCAATGCCTTTTCTTTCCCGGTTCTCACATATGAGGAATCCGCTCGGCTTCCCAGCGCCAAACTGATAGCTTGTACCATAATGGATTTGCCTGCGCCGGTTTCTCCGGTAATGATATTTAAACCGCTACCAAATTCCAATTCTGCCTGTTGAATGATAGCAAAATCTCGAATCATTAGATGTGTGATCATAGAAACCTCCAAGAGCCCCAAATGGGTTGTTGACTGCCGTTGTTATACTAGACAAACATATGTTTGTATAGTATAATAATACCGTAAAGCCTTGATTTAAGCAAGAAAAACCCAAGTTTTGTAGGAAATTGATGGGTAAAGAATTCAATGATTGTATTAGGAATTGACCCTGGTTATGCCACCATGGGCTGGGGGATTATCGAGAATAAAGGGCATTCTTTTCATGCCATAGCCTATGGTGCCATACTTACCAAGGCGGGGGATCCTATGGAAGAAAGATTGCATTTTATTTATCGGGAACTCTGCTCCATTATTGATCAATACCAGCCGGAATTGGTAAGCATTGAGGAATTGTTTTTCAACACCAATAGTAAGACCGCCATTTTAGTAAGCCAAGCTCGCGGGGTGGCCATATTGGCTTCTGCGGAAAAAGGACTGGCTTTTTTTGAATACACTCCGTTACAAATCAAACAGGCCTTGGTTGGTTATGGAAGAGCGGATAAACATCAAGTGCAACAGATGGTCAAGACCATTTTGGCATTAGAAGCTATTCCAAAGCCGGATGATACGGCGGATGCTTTGGCGACAGCGGTCTGCCATTGCCATTCTTACAGGGGGCGACAAAAGGTGAATGATGGTTGCATACAGGTTGGGCATAGCAAAGGAGGTCAGAAATGATCCAATACATAAAAGGAGTCCTGGGTGGACGTTTTCCGGGTGGAATCCTGCTGGAAACCAACGGGATTGGTTATATGGTTCATGTCCCGGACAATTCCTCCTTATATTTAGCGGAAGAAGGGCAAGCTGTAAAGGCTTTCACTCGTATGATTTTTCGGGAAGACGATGTGAGTTTGTTTGGCTTTTCGGATCAAGAGGGTCTGCATTTGTTCGACCAATTGATTACCGTCAATGGGGTAGGTGCCAAAGCGGCTCTTTCCATTCTTTCCATTCTTCCTCCCGGAGAAATTCAAAGAGCCATTGTTTTTCAAGATGTGTCGATGTTAACTCGTGCCAATGGAATAGGGAAGAAAACGGCAGAGCGTATTGTGTTGGAGTTAAAGGATAAAATGAACAAAACCGTTTTTTCAGAAGAAGAGAGTTCCGCGTTAAAGACCGAGACTTTTTCGGAAGCCAATCAGCGAACGGAAGCTCTACATGCATTATTGGTGTTGGGGTATACTCGCAGCGAAGCCATTCATAGTTTATCTGCGGTTACAGAGGAAGGATTGACTTGCGAAGAATATATTAAAAAGGCCCTCAGTGGGCTATTATAGAAAATCGTCTATTTCAGGCAAAGGAGCGAATTCATGGAGAGCCAACCGTTGACCGATCCCCATACCGAATCCGGCGAGGAAGTGCAAGAACGGAACTTAAGACCTCATATACTACAAGAATATATTGGCCAGAAGAATGCCACAGAAAACATGAAGGTTTTTATAGAAGCCGCAAAAAAACGCGGAGAACCACTGGATCATGTTTTGTTTTACGGCCCCCCTGGCCTTGGAAAAACCACTTTGGCAGGGATTATCGCCAATGAGATGGGAACAGATATTCGGATTACTTCCGGTCCGGCTATTGAGCGTGCAGGGGATTTGGCGGCCATACTAACAAATCTAACCCCAAATGATGTATTATTTATCGATGAAATTCACCGTTTAAACCGAGCTGTAGAAGAAATCCTCTATTCTGCAATGGAAGATTTTGCTTTGGATATTATTATAGGGAAGGGTCCTAGTGCTCGGTCTATTCGTCTGGATTTGGCTCATTTTACCCTCATAGGGGCCACCACACGAGCAGGTAGTTTAAGTGCTCCTCTTCGAGAACGTTTCGGAGTAGTGAGTAAATTTGAATCTTATACCATAGAAGAATTGATGGAAATTTTAAAACGTTCCGCCAAAATTTTAGGGGTAGGTATCGACCAAGGCTCATTAGAAGCCTTGGCGAAAAGATCTCGGGGAACTCCTCGGGTTGCCAACCGTCTACTAAAAAGAGTTCGTGACTTCAGCCAAGTTCAAGGAACTGGTATCATAGAGCCTATGATTACCGAAAAAGCCCTGAAAGCCTTACGCGTAGACGAATTTGGTTTGGAAAACTTGGATCGCGAAATATTAAAAATTATTATTTATCGATTTAATGGTGGACCGGTAGGGATTGATTCCATTGCTGCTGCCCTGGGGGAAGAACGTGTCACCATAGAAGATAGCAATGAACCATTCCTGATTCAAGAGGGGTTCATTCATAGGACTCAAAAAGGAAGGGTAGCCGGGGATCGAGCCTATCAACTTTTGGGATTGGCAACCCCTGAGCGGGAGCAAATAGCCATGGATGATTTAGGGGGTATTTTAGAGAATGAACCGGACGTGTGATTTTAGAAAAAACGTAAATACAGGAAGAACGGCCTTGCTGATTCTTTTTCTCAGTTGCTTTCTTATGATTGCAACTGCCAGTACGGTGTATGGAGTATCTTCTTTTTACCTTAAAGTAGGGTTATCCTACGGATATCAAGAAGTTACTTCTGTTAGAATAAGTTGTGTGGGAGGACTTGCCATAGTCGAAATGAAAGATCGATCTTATGAAATCCTTGCCACATATCCGGAAGAGAAAGCATTCACCGCGGTAATTGAAGGAGGGGTGGTTTCCATTCTTAAAGAAAATGGAGAAACCTTATACACTGATTTCAGTGTGGACCAAGCAATCTTCCCTTATGAAGAAGGGGCTGTCATTTATGCCGGAGCGGAAGGGTATCGAGGTGGTTTTTGTTTTTATCCAGTAGAAAATCAAAAAATGAATTTGATTAACTATGTGGAGTTGGAAGATTATGTAAAAGGTGTGGTTCATTCAGAAATCGGACAAAGCAGTCCGTTGGAAGCCATCAAAGCTCAGGCAATTTGTGCAAGAAGCTACGCCATATGCAATTTGAATCGACACCGGGCATTCGGATATGATATCTGCGCCACCACCCATTGTCAGGTTTATAAAGGATATCGAAATGAATTTCCCTCCACCAATCGAGCTAGCGAAGAGACGGAAGGATTGGTCATTTATTATCAAGGAAACCCGGTACCGGCTTACTATTCAAAAAATGATGGGGGGCATACCGACAATGTGGAAGATGTTTGGGGTAGCAAAATTGGGTATTTAAGAGGAGTGCGAGATGAGTTTTCTCCACTATATTCTTGGGAAAAGTCCTATACCTTTGAAGAATTGGGCGCACTTTTACGACAGAGCAATTATTCAGTTGGGAATATAAGCAGTATTACCATTACAAAAAGAAACGCTTCCGGCACTGTGGCAAGAATTGCCATTTGGGATGAAAGAAAACAAACTATTCTTACAGGAAATCAGCTAAGGACTGTTCTTGGAGCGAATACGATTAAATCCGGGATGTTTTCCTTTAGCCCCATCTCACCGGAAAGTTTACATGAAGCTTTGGACAATGCCACCACTCAGATCTTAAATTCGGGGAATATCACGGCGATTAATTTGGGTTCGCAAAGAAGTTATAGCAAAACCTTGCAAATTGTAGGAAAAGATGGCATTATACGAGATGCGGAAGCATCGCAGCTTTCCATCACGGATGGAAAAACTCTGGTGGTCCCCGGGAGTTCTTCGGATTCCACTCAAAATGCCTTCACTCCTGTGGTCACATTGGGAACGGAGTCTCAACTTAAGTCTCCCGTCACATTCTATGGCCTGGGTTGGGGCCATGGTGTGGGAATGGCCCAAGACAGCATCATAGCCATGGGAAAACTAGGCTATAATTACCAGTTTATGTTAGATTATTTTTTCACGGATATCACCATCGCGCCCTTTAATCCCTAATAGGCTGAAGGAAGGACTTTGAATGCACATTGATCAGTTTGACTATCATTTGCCACCACAACTCATTGCGCAACATCCATTGGAAGGAAGAGATTCTTCAAGACTTATGGTATTAGACCGTACTCGTCAAACCATCCAACATCTTCGTTTTTCTGATGTGGTACAATTTTTAAAGCCGACGGATTGCCTTGTATTAAATAGCAGCAAGGTGATACCCGCGCGGCTTTTTGGTGTAAAAGAAGCATCCCGGGCTCCGGTTGAAGTCCTATTGATCAAGAGGATTCAAGGAGATTTGTGGGAAACTATGGTTCGACCGGGGAAAAAATTACGACCTGGCGACTGTGTTGAATTTTCAAAAAACCCTCTATTAAAAGGTGAAATTATCGGAATCGGCCTGGACGGTACTCGAATAACACGCTTCTCATATGAAGGGTGTTTTTCTGAAATACTGGCTGAAATCGGTAATATGCCACTTCCTCCATATATTCATAGACCTAGCACTAAAGAGGATGAATCCCGGTATCAAACGGTATATTGTGAAGAAGAGGGATCTGTTGCTGCTCCCACCGCCGGGTTACATTTTACCGAAACATTACTAACAACAATAAAGGAAGCGGGTGTTTCAGTGGTGCCTATAACACTTCATGTAGGGATTGGCACGTTCCGGCCGGTAAAATGTGAGATTATAGAAGAACACAAAATGCACTTTGAGGAATATCATATTTCCCATGAGGCGGCGGCTACCATTAATCAGACCATAAAAAGGGGAGGGCGCATAGTGGCGGTAGGTACTACGGCTACCCGAACACTTGAAAGTGCTGCTTTTTTCCATGAAGGTTTGGGAAAATATCAAGTAAAAACCGGAAGTTCGAACACTGGCATCTTTATTTATCCCGGATATTCGTATAAAATAATAGATGCCCTTATCACCAATTTCCATCTGCCCAAATCCACCTTGTTGATGCTGGTCTCTGCGTTTTACAACCGGGAACACATTTTGGAAGCCTATGAAGAAGCCATTCGAGAGAAATACCGTTTTTTCTCTTATGGAGACGCAATGCTGATACTTTAATACGAGCGGAAAGGAATCTTATATGCCTGCCATCACTTTCCAACGAATCAAGGAAGATGAAAAAACCAGAGCCAGAAGAGGCCGAATAATAACACCCCATGGAATAATCGAAACTCCCGTATTCATGCCCGTTGGTACAGCTGCCACGGTAAAGGCTATGAAGCCTGAGGAGTTGAAAAAAATGGGCTCTCCAATCATTTTATCTAACACCTATCATTTGTATTTGAGACCGGGGCATGAAATCATTAGAGAAGCCGGTGGTTTACATGCTTTTATGAATTGGGACCGGGCTATATTAACTGATAGCGGTGGTTTTCAAGTATTTAGTTTAGGAGCTATGCGAAAGATTAGTGAAGAAGGGGTTACCTTTCAATCTCACCTTGACGGTTCAACCCACCTTTTAACACCGGAAAAATCCATCGAAATTCAAGAAGCTTTGGGGTCGGATATTATGATGGCATTCGACGAATGTGCACCCTACCCGGCAGACCGAGAGTATGTCAAGAATTCTTTGGAAAGAACCACTCGTTGGCTGAAACGTTGTGTGGATTATCAGACAAGTCAAGAAAAGCAATCTCTTTTTGGAATTATGCAAGGTGGTATGTATGGGGATTTGAGAAAGGAAAGTGCACGTCAAATCGTAGAAATGGATCTACCGGGATACGCAATAGGAGGTTTGTCTGTGGGAGAACCCAAGGCCATGATGTATGAAGTGTTGGATTCTTCCACCGAATTATTACCGAAAGATAAACCAAGATATTTGATGGGAGTGGGCAGTCCGGATTGCTTATTGGAAGGTGTGGAACGTGGCATTGATATGTTTGACTGTGTATTGCCCACAAGAATTGCTCGTCATGGCATGGCAATGACTTCAACCGGCAAAGTGAACATCAAGAACCAGCAGTATCAGCGAGATTTTGGGCCATTGGATCCAAATTGTACTTGTGAAACTTGCCAAAACTATTCCAAAGCGTATTTACGACATTTATTCAAGTCAGGTGAAATTTTATCCAGTATGCTGATGAGTCAACATAATTTGTTTTTTCTCCTTAATCTGATGGAAAACATACGTAAATCCATCGAGGAAAATCGATTTTTAGAGTACAAAAAAACATTTTTAGAAAGATACGGAGAATATTAATGGGTGTTTGCATTCACAAAGAATTATGTGGGGGTTGTCTTTATCAAGGTGTTTTGTACGAAGAGCAACTTCGAATCAAACGAAATTTGACGGACAAACTTCTGGACCAACGGGATCTTTATCCCACGGAACATTTGGGATTTCAACCAGCCCCCCAAATCTACCGGTATCGAAATAAAATGGAGTACACCTTTGGGGATTTGGTGAAGGGTGGCCCCATGACTTTGGGGTTACATCAAAAAGGAAGTTTTATGAGTGTTCTGACCGTAGATGAATGCCAATTGGTAGATGAAGATTTCAATGTCATATTGGATGCCGTGTTGACTTTTTCGGAGAAAAAAGGGTATCGGAATTACAATAAGAAGAACCATCAGGGTCTATTGCGCCATTTGGTGATTCGAAAGGGTGTACGAACCCAAGAGCTGTTAGTTCATTTGGTAACTTCTTCCCAAGGCAGCTTTGACAGTCAAGGATTTCTGGATGTTTTGCTGAATCTAACGCCCTATTTGCATAATACGATTATTGGCGTACTGCACACCTATAATGACAGCAAAGCAGACGCGGTGAAGTCGGATAAGACGGAAATATTATTCGGAAGAGATTATTACCGGGAACGGATTATGGGATTGGATTTTCAGGTAGGAGCATTTAGCTTTTTTCAAACCAATGTAGCGGCGGCAGAAAGATTATATCAAGAAGCCCTTTCTATTCTTCCGGAGCATACGGATAAGGTTATCGTGGATTTATACTGCGGAACTGGTACCATTACCCAGACTTTGGCTACGAAAGCGAAAAAAGTAATCGGGGTTGAAATCGTAGAAGATGCGGTAAATTCTGCCTTGGAAAATGCCAAGCGAAACAATCTGACCAATTGTGAATTCATTTTGGGAGATGTATTGAATACAGTGGAGGCTTTGAAAGAAAAACCCGACATTTTGGTAATGGACCCTCCCAGGAATGGGATCCATCCCAAGGCGTTAATGAAAATAATAGAGTTGGATATACCACAAATCCTTTATATTTCTTGCAATCCCACCACCATGACAGAAAATATCCATGTGATGAAAGAGGCGGGGTATATTTTGGAAAAGTGGAAAGGCTATGATAATTTCCCTTTTACAAGGCATATTGAAGCGGTAGGATACTTAACAAAAGCAGAATAAAAAAAATATTGTAAATTTTCTGATAAAAAGGTTGACAAAGTGAATTTCTTGTTGTATGATTCATATACTCAAAGAAAAGCCAACCGAAAGGAACGCCAAGTAATTGAGTCGCTCCGAAAAGCCCATTGCCAAAGAAAACAAATCTATTCGAAAGAAGAAGATGGTTGATGAAGGCAGCAGTACTGTAAGGGATGAGTAGCCGGTGGGTTACGGCAGAACATACAGGAAGAAGGGTCTACCCGATACAATGGAAGTAATCCGGTGGTAGAGCCGGAAGGTCGGGGTAGGAGTAGTATAGAAAGGGGGACGTACGCCATTGTGGTACACCTCAGAGGAAAGGGTAAGCTGATTCTGTTAGGAATTCAATGCTTACCCTTTCTCTTTGCTTAAAAGCTCAGATTAATGCCAGGAATTTATGGTATAATTATTCAAGCCTTTTTACATCAAAGTAAGGAGAAATTTTCCGTGGAACCATTCTACACGAAATTTAAGGAAGTATTAACCTCGGTTTTGCCGATTATCGTGATTGTTATATTGTTAAATTTCACTTTAACGCCTATGGGAAATCTTATTCTATTTCGATTTCTTCTGGGATCTCTGGTCGTTATTTTGGGGTTGACCATATTTTTAGTAGGTGTGGATCTTGGCATAAATCCAATCGGTAACGAGATGGGCTCCGCCATGACCAAAAGGAACAAGGTTTGGTTGGTTGTGACAGCCGGGCTAATTCTTGGGTTCTTGGTTTCTATTGCGGAGCCGGATTTACATATTTTAGCGGCACAGATTGACTTGGTTTCTGATGGCGTAGTAAATAAACAAGGAGTGATTCTTGTAGTTTCCGTTGGGATTGCGATAATGCTTGCTTTGGGATTCTTGAGAATTTTATACAATATTCCGCTTTATATCATTCTAACTATTTTGTATGGAGTTGTTTTGTTGTTGAGTTTTTTTACGACAAAAGAGTATCTCGCTATTTCCTTTGATGCTTCCGGGGCTACCACCGGCGCGTTAACGGTTCCTTTTATACTAGCCCTGGCCTCTGGTATATCCAATCTGAAACGAGACAGTAAAGCCTCTGAGAAGGATAGCTTTGGTCTGGTAGGTATTGCATCCACCGGAGCCATTATTGCGGTAATGGTTATGAGTCTTTTGTCGGGAGCTCAGCACATTTCCGGGGGTTTGGATGTGGGATTGATGGCAAGTGGTACCATTTTAGAGCCCTTTTTATACCAATTTCCCATCGTTGCTGGTGAAATCCTTGTGGCATTAGGGCCCATTGCCTTTGTGTTTTTCGTATTTCAACCCGGTGCTTTCAAATTACCCGGGCGAATGGTGCGCCGAATTATTTTTGGTTTGATGTTCACCTATGTAGGCCTAGTGTTATTTCTAACGGGAGTACATTCCGGATTCATGACGGTAGGTAGTAATGTGGGATATATGTTGGCTTCTCTTGACAACCAGGCATATTTAGTTATAGTAGGATTTATATTGGGAGTGGTTAGCATTTTGGCGGAACCGGCAGTGTCTGTTCTTACCCATCAGATAGAAGATGTAACCAAAGGCTATGTTCCGCGAGTCCTAGTAATGAGCACCTTGGCCATCGGGGTGGGTATTGCAGTCGCTCTTTCCACCTTGCGGATTATGATTCCCGAACTTCAGTTGTGGCATTATCTGCTACCCGGATACCTTATTGCTATAATGTTAATGTATATTACTCCAAAACTATTTGTGGGAATTGCCTTTGATTCGGGTGGGGTTGCTTCGGGACCTATGACGGCTACATTTATTTTGGCCTTTGCCCAAGGTGCTGCCGAGGCCATCGAAGGGGCCGATGTGTTGGTAGATGGATTCGGCCTCATTGCCATGGTGGCAATGACACCCTTGATTGCCCTTCAATTGTTAGGGTTGGTGTTTAAGATAAAATCCAAAAAAGAAGGAGTCGAATAAATATGTACCAGGAGCTATCCGGAAAAGATTTGGTTTTATTATGTGTTGTCGTATCTCAAGGCATGGGTTCCAAAATTGTCCAAACGGCTAAAAAGGACGGGGTTTCTGGCGGAACCGTACTTCATGGCAAGGGAGTAGCGCACAGTTTCGTAGCCCAATTGGTAGGGGGGATTCCTACCCGAAAAGAAGTGATTCTTATGGCAGGGGAAGAAGCAGTGGTAACCAAAAGTTTGAATCATTTGCGAGAAAAATTTGACTTGGATGCGCCAGGCACCGGTATTGCCTTTACTTTGGACTTATGTGGCATTGCCGGGACCAGAAGTTGTAGTTGCGAAGGTATTGATGAAAAAAAAGGAACAAAAAAAACCATGTATCAGTTGATAATGAGCATTGTGGATAAGGGAAAAGCCAGTGATGTGGTAGAAGCGGCCATTGCGGGTGGGGCAACAGGGGGAACGGTGATAAACGGTCGCGGTTCCGGGATTCATGAAACCCAAAAAGTGTTTTCTATGTATATTGAACCGGAGAAGGAAGTCATTATGATTGTGACAAAAACCGAAACCACAGAAAAAATGGTTCATTCAATCCGTACTCAGTTGCGTATGGAAGAACCGGGAAATGGGATTATTTTTATTTTACCAGTCACAGAAGTTTATGGGATTTACCAAGAAGACTGATGACGGAGGATGAAACCTATGACAGGAGTTGTATGTTACATCGTGGGGGCAGGTGAAATCAAAAGACAACCATTTCATTTCGTGAACAAAGGGCTTTTGATTGCAGCGGATGGAGGATTTGAGTGCTTAAAAAATGCTGGCCTGACTCCAGATTTACTGATTGGTGACATGGATAGTAATTCACAGAAAGCGGAAGGAATTCCAACTTTCCGTTACCCTTGCCATAAAGACGAAACGGATATGATGCTAGCTGTTCGGCGGGGATTGGAATTGGGATTTCGGGTGTTTGGCATATATGGTGGATTAGGTGGCAGGCTGGATCATACATTGGCAAATATCCAGCTGCTGCAATACATGTCCAACCGCCAAAGCCGCGGATATTTAATTCAAGGTAATCAGGTCGTCACGGTTTTAAATAATGAGACATTGCATTTGAATAAACAAGAAAAGGGAACGCTCTCTCTGTTTTCGATTTCAGAGACGAGCGTTGGGGTTTCCATCAAAGGCATGGAATTCCAATTGGAAGAAGCCGTGTTAACTAATGATTTTCCTGTGGGAATTAGTAATCGATTTGTGGGAGAACCTGTTACGATTTCAGTTAAAAAAGGCACGATGCTCGTCATTTGGGAAATGGTCGACCCTGAGCAAAGGCTTTTTGGAAATTACACATTTGGAAATGAGGAGTTGGTGGCAACGGAGAGTGTGAAGGAGGAATCCTATGAAAAAATATGATATCGCCGTAGTGGGTGGCGGAGCCGGGCTGTTTGTGGTAGAAGCGGCAATCAACATGGGTTATCGTTGCGCCATGGTGGAGGAAGCCAAGCTAGGCGGTACTTGTTTGACCCGGGGTTGTATTCCTTCAAAAATTTTAGTGGCTCCGGCTGATTTGATTCGAGAGACACAAAGAGCTGAAAAGATTGGGCTGAAATTTACCGCTCCAAAAATTGACTGGGAAATCATTTCCCGAAGGATGTGGAATCAAATTAATGTGAGCAAGAAGGTGGATGAAAAGTTAGCAAGGTTGGAAAACATTGATGTATACTATGGTACGGGGTCCTTTGTAGATGAGCACCATATGAAGATTGTAAATCAAAAAGGAGAAGAAGAGGTGATTGAAAGCGTTCAATTTGTGTTGGCCGCTGGAGCACGAACCTTTATTCCACCCATTCAAGGATTAGAACAAGCCGGTTACATCACTTCCGAATCGTTTTTCGGAGAAAAATTCCCTGTTAAACCATGGAAATCGCTGGTTTTATTAGGGGGAGGAGCAATTGGTGCTGAATTTGCTCATATATTTTCTTCCTTCGGAACCAAAGTCACTCTGGTGGAGATGCGGAACCGGATATTAGCCACCGAAGAAGAAGAAATCAGTCAACTTGTAGAAAAAATTTTTCGCCAGAACGGGATTCAGGTAATAACGGGGCACAAGGCTATTTCTGCAGAAGCAGGAAATCAGGAGAAAAAACTTTTGATTAAGAACCAAGAATCCGGAGAAGAAGGTTGGGTCAGCGGAGAAGAAATTTTTGTCGCTTCTGGATTGGCTTCAAATGCAGATAAACTAAAGTTGGACAGGGCGGGTGTGTATACGGATAATAGAGGGTATATTATTACCGACGAGGGGATGAAAACCAATAAGGCCCACATATGGGCTCTAGGCGATGTTAACGGAAAGTACCAGTTTCGGCATAAAGCCAACCATGAAGCCAATGTTGTAACTCAAAATTTGTTGAAAGGGGACAATCGGAAAGCCAACTATAAGGCAGTGCCCTGGGCTATCTTTACACATCCTCAGGTTGCTCATGTGGGCATGACAGAACGGGAAGTGGAAGAAAAACACCAAGAATACTTCGTGGGTCACCATAAATATTCCCAAGTGGCAGGAGGAATTGCGATTGGCTATGATCGTGGGGATGAGGATCAGGGGTTTATAAAAATACTTGTAAGCAAGGACAAACACATTCTTGGGGTTCATATCGTTGGGCCCCATGCGGCCATTCTTTTGCAACCCTTTGTATATCTGATGAATTCCGGAGAAAGCTGTGAAAGAAATCAACCGTGGAAAAATCAAGAAGTCTTATCGGAATGGGAAGAGCTACACATAATGTGTCCTGAACCGGGAAGCTACATGCCTATACATGATTCTATGATTATTCACCCCTCGCTTAACGAATTAACAGCCTGGGTACTCAATCGTTTGGAAGAAAGAAAGCAATAAGGAAGACCAAGACATTATAATTTTATAATGATTCTAAAACCGCCAAAGCTAGTAAAATGGCGGTTTTTGCATTTTTTATCATGTTATTTTGTACAATACTAGAGTGATTCTAAATATTTATTATTAAAAATTATCTAAATTTTAGGAAAAGCCTTGCAATGGTGGCTTCATGTGATATAATTAACAATCAAAAGATGGATAATTAATTCACAAACGGCAGAATTTTTTCAGAAAAGGAGGTGTCAGCATGGCTCATACGGAAAGTTGTCATGTAGACAATGTTTCGGAAGAGGAGAAGTATCGATTATTGGAGCAGATTATTAAGGACTATCAATACAGTGAAGACAATTTAATTCAAATTCTTCATTATGCCCAATCCATTTTCGGTTTTCTTGCCCTTCCAACACAAAAGTTTATTGCGGAGACTATGAATTTACCATTTTCAAAAGTTAGTGGGGTGGTAACCTTCTACTCCTTCTTTAACACCGTTCCAAAAGGCCGGCACACGATTAGTGTATGTTTGGGCACGGCTTGTTATGTTAAGGGGGGGAAGAAAATCATTGAAAAGCTTAATGATCTGCTGGGAATCGATGTGGGACAAACCACGGAAGATTTGAGGTATTCCATTGAAATCAAGCGTTGTATCGGAGCTTGCGGTTTAGCTCCGGCTATCAGCATTGATGACACTATTCATAAGCGAGTGAACCCCGCTCGTCTTCAATCCATTTTGGACCAGTACGAGTAGGAGGTGAGAGAGATGAAAGGAAAGATATTAAATGCGAAAGATCTTCTCACCATCAGAGAAGAGTACAATCGATTTAAAGAAGGCTTTACTTGGACGGTTACCATTTGTTCCGGAGCCGGTTGCGTTTCTTCAAAAGCGGCTCAAGTCAGAGAGCAATTTGTCAAGGAATTGGAAAAAAACAACCTTCAAGATAAAGTACTTATTAAAGTCACCGGATGTATGGGGCTTTGTGATGCAGGGCCTCTCCTCCTGGTAGCTCCGGAGAATGTGCTTTATTGTTATTTGACACCGGAGATGATGCCCCAGTTGGTAACGGAGCATTTTATCGATGGGAAAATTATAAAGGACTTTACCTACCTAGAACCACAGACAGAGCGTAGAATTCCTTATATCAAAGACATTCCGTTTTTCCAAGGACAAGAAAAAATCGTTTTAAAGAATTGCGGGGAGTTGGATTTCAATTCATTGGAGGAATATATTGCTCGAGACGGATTTTTGGCTTTGGATAAAGCGCTTCATGAGATGTCTCCGGATCAAGTGATTGAAGAGGTTTCAAAATCCGGATTGAGAGGACGTGGCGGCGGCGGATTTCCTACGGGAACCAAGTGGAGATTAGCGGCGAAAAATGAGAGCGATCAAAAGTATATTATTTGCAATGCAGATGAAGGGGACCCCGGCGCATTTATGGATCGAAGTTTGTTGGAGGGAGATCCTTTTAACATCGTAGAAGGCATGATGATTGCAGGGTATGCCATTGGTGCAACGCAGGGATATGTTTATGTGAGGGCGGAATATCCCATCGCGATTGAAAGGCTGCAAGGTGCCATTGAAAAAGCAAAAGAGGTTGGCCTTCTTGGGCAAAGAATTCTGGGTTCCAATTTTGATTTTGATTTGGAAATCAGAATCGGGGCCGGAGCCTTTGTATGTGGAGAAGAAACGGCACTCATTGCTTCTGTAGAAGGAAAGCGTGGCGAACCAACTCAGAAACCCCCTTATCCTTCGGATAGCGGGTTGCATGGAAAGCCTACGGTAATCAACAATGTAGAAACCTTAGGTAATATTACCACTATCCTTTTGAAGGGTGCCGACAAATTCAGGGAATATGGTACGGAGAAAAGTCCGGGAACAAAAGTGTTTGCTTTGGCGGGAGATATTCATAACACAGGGCTGGTGGAGGTTCCCTTGGGAACCACTCTGGGGGAAATTTTATTTCAAATTGGAGGGGGTATCCCTCATGGAAAGAGATTTAAAGTAGCTCAGACAGGAGGACCTTCCGGAGGTTGTATCACCGGAAGCAATTTGAATGTACCAGTAGATTACGAGTCTTTAGCTGAGTTGGGAGCCATCATGGGCTCCGGAGGCTTGATCTGTATGGATGAAGATACTTGTATGGTGGACATGGCTCGTTACTTCATGGATTTTGTCCAGGAAGAGTCCTGCGGGAAGTGTTTGGCCTGTCGAGTGGGCACGAAAAGAATGTTGGAAATCCTGGAGAGAATCACCCAGGGCAAAGGTCAAGAAGGCGATGTTGAGATGTTAATCGAATTAGCGGACACCATCAAGGACACTGCTCTTTGTGGATTAGGACAAACAGCACCTAATCCAGTGTTGTCCACCATCAAGTCTTTCCGGGACGAGTACGATCAGCATATTCGCAACAAATATTGCAAGGCAGGGGTTTGTGGAGACTTGTTCATTTCTCCATGCGAGAATTCTTGTCCGGCACACATTAATGTGCCCGGATATATTGCTCTGATTGCCCACGGAAGACCCATCGACGCTTACAATTTAATTCGGCAAGAAAATCCATTACCCTCGGTTTGTGGAAGAATTTGTACTCATCCCTGTGAAAACACCTGTAGAAGAGGCCAACTGGACGAAGCCATAGCCATCCGAGATTTGAAGCGATACGCAGCAGACGAAGCCTTCAAGTTGGAAGAGCTATTGGCAGATCCCGTTCTTCCCAAAAAAGATAAGTCCGTTGGAATTATTGGTTCCGGGCCTGCCGGCCTTACCTGTGCATATTATTTAGGGAAGCTAGGCTATGATGTGACCATTTATGAAAAACATGAGATTCCAGGTGGAGTTTTGGCTTATGGCATTCCGGAATATCGATTGCCTCTGAATGTTTTGGCTCGAGAGATTGAAACCATTAAAAGAGTGGGTGTGAAAATCAAAACCAATGTGGAAATCGGAAAAGATGTATCCTTCCAAAAGCTAAAAGAGCAACACGATTCTATTTTCATTAGCAGTGGGACCAATGTCTCACTTCTGGCCGGTATTCCGGGAGAAAATCTTCCGGGTGTTCATCCCGGGCTGGACTTCCTGAGACAACAGGATGACTTTGCTCGTGAGGACATGGATGGAGTAATCGCTGTCATTGGCGGTGGAAATACTGCTATTGATGCCGCTAGGGTTTCTCTTCGAAAAGGGGCCAAAGAGGTGCATATGTTCTATCGCAGAACAAAGAAAGACATGCCTGCCCATCCTCGAGAAATTGACGAAACTTTGGAAGAAGGAATCTTTCTCCACGAATTATGGGAACCCATTGAAATTCTAGGGTCCGACAAAGTTACAGGAATCCGCTTACAAAAAATGAAACCCATCGGCTTTGCCAATGATGGAAGAAACAAAGTTGGGAAAGTTCCCGGTGAAACCATGACCTTCCTTGCAGATCGAGTGATTGTTGCTGTAAGTCAGCATACGGAACTCTATTACACGCGACCTTACCAATTTGACTTGTCAGAAAACGACACCTTTGTGGTAAATGAAGACACGCAAATGACTAATGTAGAAGGAGTGTTTGCCGGAGGTGATGTGGTTCGTGGTTCCTATGTCGCTATTTATGCCATCGCAGATGGTAAGAAAGCGGCACAGGCCATAGACATGTATTTAGGAGGAAATGGGGAACTATATAAAGGAGAACCCATTGAAATTCCAATGGATATCAGCGAGACTGAGTTGGAGGAGCACGAAAGATTCCCTATGGATTTCTTGCCGCCGGAAGTGCGAAAAGACAACTTCCAGGAAGTGGCCTATCGATATCATCGCTTGAATGCCATGGCGGAGGCCATGAGATGCTTGCGATGTGATTACCGAATATAGGAGGTGATTTGATTGGTAAATTTAACCATAAACGGCAGCCCGATTACTGTTCCGGAGGGAACTACCATTCTGGAAGCCGCTAAAGTGAACAACATCTACATCCCTCATCTTTGTTTTTTAGAGAATGTGCACAAGTCAGGTTCTTGCCGTATGTGCGTGGTGGAAGTAGATGGAATGAAAAACCTTCAAGCCTCCTGTATCTCAGAGGTAACGGAAGGCATGGTGGTTCAGACTAACACCAAGAGAGTACGACAGGCCCGCAAAGTATTGTACGAACTCTTATTATCGGATCATCCCAAAGATTGTCTCGTATGCAGCAGAAACAACAACTGTGAATTACAAGAATTGGGGCAGCTGATTCATGTGAAGGAAACACGTTTTGAGGGAGAACGCTCGGACACCGGAAAGGATACCACCTCCTTTGCCATTACCAAGGACAACGGAAAATGTGTGCTGTGTCGAAGATGTGTTACCGTATGTAACGAAATACAAGGAGTAGGTATTTTCAATGTTCAAAACCGGGGATTTCAATCCATCATAGAAGGTGGTATGGGACTTCCTCTGGGAGATATCAGTTGTACCAATTGTGGCCAATGCGTTACCGTATGTCCTGTGGGGGCGCTTCAAGAAAAAGATGCACTGGAAGAAGTATGGGATGCCTTGTTGGATCCGGATAAAGTAACCATTGTACAAACGGCTCCCGCTATCCGAGTAGCCATCGGCGAAGAGTTCGGTTATGAGCCGGGGTTTGATGGCACGGGAAAAATGGCTTCTGCTTTGAAAGCTTTGGGATTTGATCATGTGTTCGATACAAACTTTGCTGCGGACCTGACAATCATTGAAGAAGGAAATGAGCTTTTGATGAAGTTAGTAAACCATTTTTATCATTTAGGCGCCATTACAAAAAAGGAAGTGGAGAAAACGGGGTTTAAAATTATGGATCAGCCTCCGGCTCTTCCTATGATTACCAGTTGCAGCCCGGGGTGGATCAAATATGCGGAACATTATTATCCGGAGCAACTTCCTCATATCTCCAGCTGCAAATCTCCTCATATGATGATGGGTGCTTTGTTGAAGAGTTATTATGCCAAGGCAATTAAGCGTGACCCGAAGGATGTGTTCGTTGTTTCTATAATGCCTTGCACTGCTAAAAAGTTTGAGATTGAACGACCTGAAATGACCAATGATGGGGTTCCCAATGTGGATGCCGTACTGACAACCCGGGAATTGGGAAAAATGATTAAAGATGCAGGCATTGCCTTTAATGAATTGGAAGAAATGGAGTTTGAAAATCCATTGGGTCTTTCTTCCGGTGCGGCAGATATTTTTGGGGTTACCGGTGGAGTTATGGAAGCGGCATTAAGAACCGTATACGAGATTGTAACCGGAAGACCCATTCCCTTTGAGGCGTTGAGAGTAGAACCAATGAAGGGTTTAGAAAGAGTCAAGATTGCCACTTTGACTTTGGAAGGAACGCAAGAACCCTTCAAATTTTTAGAAGGTGCCAATGTAAGTGTGGCCAGTACCAGTGGTTTGAAAGGAGCCGCTCAGCTTCTACAGGAAATCAAGGAAAAGAAGAGTCCCCACACTTTTATCGAAGTTATGGGATGCCCGGGAGGATGCATTAGCGGAGGTGGCCAGCCCAGAATGACCACCGATGAAGTGAGGAAGAAGAGGATGGAAGGACTTTATCAGATTGACGAACACAAAGAGCTTCGAAAGTCCCATGAAAATCCTTATATTAAGGAGATTTATGAGAAATTCCTGGAGCAGCCCTTGGGCCATCGATCCCACGATTTGTTACACACCACGTACATGGAACGAAAAGACGAAAATCACTAAAGGTTGTTGCTCACTTACCTAAAAAGAACCGGCGCCCTTTCAAGGTGCCGGTTCTTTTTTTATCGGGCAATTTTTAGTGGGCTTTTATCTGTGAATAATGAGTTCTTCAATTTCCAAACGAGTTTCGGGATGTTCTCGTTCTTGAAGTTCCAAGGGAAGATCGTTCTTGTCTCCGTATCTCCCAATGGCCACTACAGCAAGGGGTTCCACTTCTTCCGGTAAATGGAAAAGTTCCTTGGCTTTCCCCCGGCGAAATCCACCCATGGCATGAGTAACAAAACCTCTTTTCTGTGCCTCCAGGGAAAGGTATCCCCAGCAGGTTCCTGCGTCGAACCGATTCCAATAATTGTCCTGATTGTTTTGCGTAAAAGTTTTTTTACTACAGATAAGGATTAAGACAGGGGCTTTTTTTGCCCAAATCTGATTGCTTTCCGCAAGAATATCAATCATGCGTTGACGGTTTTCTTTATCATCCGCTATGATAAAGCGCCAAGGCTGCTCATTGAAGCAGGATGGTGCATAGCGAGCCGCTTCTAAAAGGGGTAAAATCTCCTCTCTCCCTATGTTTTCTTTTCGAAAGGCCCTGGGAGACCATCTTGCTTGTATTTCCGGTAATATATCGTATTTAAAAACTCGGCTCATTTCATCCCTCATAGTTTATCAGTTTGAATTAACGTTTGGGTAGGGCTTGCTTCTATTGTAGTTATCCTTTTCAGCTATGTCAACGGGGATGGCCAGTCTGTACAATGGCAAAGGTGTCATGTATAATAAACACGACGGAAATCGAATTTTTCCCGGAATCTCCAATACAACCAGTAGAAAGGCAAGGCATATGAAAAAAGGCTATGTGGCATCGGAGTTAAAAAAATTAATCGAAGAGAGAATCAAATGGGACTATGGAAAAATTACGGATAAAGCCTCTCTTCGACAGGTCTATAAATCTACATGTCGCGTGGTTCGAGACATTATGGCCGATATGTACGCAAAAGCGGATGGGCAAAGGAAGAATGGGGAAAAAGAAGTGTATTACATGTCCATGGAGTTCTTACCGGGAGCTTCTTTACATAACCATTCTTATAATTTGGGTTTTGAAAAATCATTGCGGGAAGCTATCTACCAGCTAGGGTTTGACTTGGAAGAGCTGTATACCATGGAACCGGATGCGGGGCTTGGAAACGGCGGACTGGGTCGTTTGGCCAGCTGTTATCTGGACGCCATGTCCACACAAGGAATTCAAGGCCACGGCATGTCAATTTGCTATGAATACGGTATTTTTAAACAAGTCATATCCGAAAACAGACAAAAGGAAGAACCGGATCTCTGGATGGACCTGGGGGATTGTTGGCTGGTTAAATACAGAGAAGAGGCTGAAATTGTCAAAATTGGAAATCGAAGGGTTTTGGCTATACCTCATGATATGTATATACCGGGGTATCAAAGTTCCACCATCAATAGTTTGCGTCTTTGGGAGGCCACTTCTCCAAAGGTGATTGAAATGGAGCTTTTTTCAGAAGGAAAGTATCTGGAATCTATGGAAGAACGACATCAAATCGAAGTGATTTCCAAGATTTTATATCCGGAAGACACTCATACCCAAGGAAAAATATTGAGATTAAGCCAACAATACTTTTTTGTGTCTGCATCCATGCAATCCATGATACGAAAGCATTATGCCCGATATGGCACTCTTCACAATTTGGCGGACAAGGTAGCTGTTCACATCAATGATACCCATCCATCCCTGGTGATTCCTGAATTAATGCGAATTTTGACAGATGACTACGAAATGGATTGGGACTATGCCTGGGACTTGGTGGAAAAAACAGTAACCTATACCAACCACACGGTGATGCCGGAAGCTTTGGAATCCTGGGATCAAGAATTATTCAATGGGCTGCTTCCCAGAATTGGCGAAATCATTTCCGGAATTGACCAACGATTTCGACGCAAAATTCACAAAGCCTGGATTCAAAATGATGTGCCCGATGATTTATTTATTATACGGGACGGTAAAATATTCATGGCAAATCTATGTGTTTTGGCGGCTCACAAGGTAAATGGAGTCTCCCAGTTGCACAGCAATATTATTAAAAAGGAACTTTTTCCCGGCTTCAGCCAACTGTATCCAAGCAAATTTACCAATGTAACAAATGGAATTTCTTATCGCAGATGGCTTTGTCAAGCCAACCCTGCATTAACGGAAATGATTCAGGACTTGATAGGTCCGGGTTTTTTACAAAATGCGGGAGAATTAGAAAAACTAATGGCTTTTACAGAAGATGACACCGTAAAATCCACTCTGGCTCAAATCAAAAGAGGGAACAAGCTGCGATTAGGGGAGTACATTCTGGAGAAGAATGGGATTTCTGTAGATCCGGATTCCATTTTTGATGTTCAGGCCAAAAGGCTTCATGAATACAAAAGACAGTTGTTAAATTTAATTCATATTATTGACTTGTATCTTCGCATTAAAGAAAATCCCAACGAAGACATTTATCCACGCACCTTTCTGTTCTCAGCCAAAGCCGCATCGGGATATTACATAGCAAAACAAATTATCAGTATGACCATCAACTTATCGGAAATGCTGGAAAAGGATCCTTGTGTGAAAGACCGCATAAAGGTGATTTTCTTAGAGAATTACTCGGTATCCTTATCGGAAATTCTCATGCCTGCGGCGGAGGTTTCGGAACAGATTTCTCTGGCTGGAAAGGAAGCTTCCGGGACTGGAAATATGAAATTGATGATTAACGGAGCCCTTACTTTGGGAACGCTGGATGGAGCAAATGTGGAAATAAAAAACCGGGTAGGGGAAGAGAACATGTTCCTGTTCGGTTTGACCGCGGAAGAAGTGGAAGCTCTTCAGGTCGGTGGAGGATACAACCCCATATCTTATTTCATTGAACACCCGGATTTGGGAAGGATATTAGAATTTATTTCTTACGGAGTGAATGGAGTACTTTTTGGAGACCTTGTCAATGCATTAACTACCGGGTACAACGGGATGCCGGATCAATATTTTGTCACCAAGGATTTTCATGACTACAAAAGAGCTCAACAAGATCTTCAAGAGGTTTACCGGGACCCCAATCGATGGAATCGAATGTCTTTAATCAACATTGCCAAATCCGGCTTCTTTTCCGCGGATCGATCCATTCATACTTATTATAATACCATTTGGAATCGTTAAATTGAGAAGATCCCTTTAGAGCGCGGAGCTATGAAATTGATCCAAAAAGGAGGACAGAACTTTCCATTGTTTTTCACAATTTTTCAGGTCCACCCCAAATGACACCATTTCCAAATGGGGGTTTCGTTGGTGATAGGTAACCAAGGAGGAAGTCATCAGTGTGCTTTTTGGTTGCTTTTTTGCCGTTTGCAAGAAGGTTTGAACCCAGGGGGATTCCGGGTTCTGTTGCCAACCCGGGTGCTCCTCTTTTAGGGTATGGTTCATTTCATTTAAATTACTGATTACTTCAAAATCCCGGCTCATTTCTTGAAAAACTTCCTGAGAATGGCTCCATAACAGAAGATTTGCCTGAAATCTATTGTTATAAATCGATAAATCGGTGAGAAGTGACATGGCATCGTAATGGCTGTCATAACACCCATCAAATATGGTATAAAGAAAACTAATCATCCGATCTGAATCTTCATGGGAAAAAACTTGAACCGGAAGCTCTGTTTCCAAAAGGGAAAGGGAAATTTCCGGATACGCTTTCAAATACTGCTTGTCTACCTGGTCCTTCAGATCACGAAAAAGGCGTTGCAAGGTACGAACATCATTTTGAGTGATAACCAGGATGGCACTTGAGCTAGAGTAGTAGGTGGAAACATCCATGGACAGTTCCGTATTTCCATTTAGTTCGGCAATCTCAAGAATCATGCCGTTGGATTTACATGTGGCCAGAAAATTTCCTAAAATCTTGATGGAGTTAGGTGGGGGTTGGCCCTCTTCAAAAGAGATGAATGAATTAAAACCTTCTAAAGAGATTTCGTAAGCAAACTTATATCCCGGGGCTTTGGTTTTTAAACTTCGGCTAATCATACCATTCCAAAGGCCGGCTTCGGACAACAAAATCTCATCTGGAGTTTTCGTGTTTAATTTAATAAAAGGAAATTCTTTTAAATAATCTTTGCTTACTTTTTTTGCCCCAAAATGGTTTTGTGGAGCATACGGAACCAGAAGTAAACGCAGAGGCTCGGAAGAATCATAATTCCGCAAAAATGCCAAGGCAAAGGCAATGCTACGTAAATCTTCCTGTCGGTTTTCCATACTGAATTCACACTCTATCGTCACCAAATCGCCTTTAGGGCCTTCTTTTGGAAGGCTTTCTATTACTACAGTGCCCTGGGAATTCCTTTCCACTGGAAGGCCGTTGGTTTGAGCCCATAAAAACAAATAATCTGAGATGTCGCTGACTTTTTCTATTTGCAGCAAGGCGTCTACCATGGTCTCATATTCTGTAAAAACCTCCTGCTTAACATTGGTTTCTTCAGGTTTCAACAAGAAATCACACCCGGAAAGCAGGGTGATGGCAATCAATAGTATAAGAATTCGACAGGTTTTTTTCATGGGGTATCTTCCTTTTTTATTCATGAACCTATTATAACAAAATTAAGCTTCTTGAAAAGAGGGGATTATAATGAAAAAATGCTTGTAAAGGGATGGTATATTTGCTATAATATCGCTTGTTCGACATCCTCTTAAATAGGAGGTTGAAAAAAAGGTGTAAAAATACAAATATCAGCGAAAGCTTACGATATAGAGAAGGAGGTGCGGTAAATGTCACGAAAATGCGAAGTGTGCGGAAAGGGTCAGGTTTCGGGAAATAATGTTTCTCACTCCAACCGACATACCCGACGAAAATGGAATGCAAATATTCAGTCGGTCAGAGTTGAAGAGAGCGGAACTGTTCGAAAAGCCAATGTGTGCACAAGATGCCTACGTTCCGGAAAAGTAAACCGCGCCGTATAAGTGTTAAAAAAACCTGCTATGCAGGTTTTTTTACTGTGCTATAATTGGTGTATCTTAATGTAATAGCAGGAAAGAGAGAAGAGTTCATGCTGTATCGATTCGAGACAGAATACGGCACTATATCCATCGCCAAAGCAGTTATTACAAAAATCATCACGGAAGCGGTGGATCAGTTCGAAGGAAAGGTGTTCATTTCCAATTCAAAGGGAAAAGTGGTCCGCGGGCTGTTCTCGAAAATTGGATACTTTGATGATGCCAGTAACATCGAAATCACCATGGGTGCATTGGGCCTGGATGTGCGTGTGTTTGTAGTTTTGCGCTTCGGAACCAGCATCGGGTTGGTTACCAATCAATTAATTGAACAAATTCAAACCAACATCAAGGCTTTTACCTCCCTTGAACCCAATAGCGTAGCTATCGTCGTAGCAGGCACCTTGTCTCAGCAATTGACTCGACGGCACATTGAAGTGAAAAGGGAACATTCATGACCAGTCCAATCGACTCCGTATTAGTTTTAAAAGGAATTGGCCCTAAAAAAGCCGAGGCTCTTGGGAGGCTTAACATCCGAACCATTCAGGATTTTTTATTTCATTTTCCAAGACAGTATCAAGATCGCCGTAAGATTACTGCTGTGGCAGCCCTGGAAAACGATATCCCAGCTTTAATTCGCGTTAAAATACTGAAAATTACAGGGGGAGAATATTTTTATGGGAAGAAAAAGCCCCTTCGCATTGTAGGTGAAGACCTTTCTGGTATTATTACTATTTTTTATTTTCAAGCTCAATATTACCGCAATGCGTTCAAAGAAGGGGAGACATATTATTATTATGGTAAACCAAAGCTGGATGGAGAAAAATGGCTTATGTTTCATCCAGATTATACCTCCTGCCAGGAACAAGAGAGCCGTGACACCAAAGGAGAGGGAATCCGTCCGATCTATCCGCTAACGGCCGGAATTAGTCAGTTGGAAATGATTGGGTATCAAAGACAGGTGAGGACGTATCTTCCCTTGATCAGAGACCATTTACCGGAAGAAATACGAAAGAGGAATCGACTCTGCAGCCTGTCTTATGCTTTGGAACACATTCATTTTCCCGAAAACGAAATCAAACTTAAAGAAGCCCGGTTTCGCCTTGTTTTTGACGAGTTATTTCTTCTGCAAACCGGCCTTTTGTTACGTGGTGCCGGCCATCGTCAATACCCCAAGTTACATAATTATGGTAAAAATTTATCGGTTGAGCCGTTATTGAAACGGTTGCCTTTTCAATTAACCGGGGCACAGCGTAGGGTGTGGGCAGAAATTCAAGAATCTATGGAAGAAAGCCTTCCCATGAATCGGCTGGTGCAAGGTGATGTGGGCAGTGGCAAAACCATATTGGCAGCCCTTGCGTTGTATAAAGCATCCCAAAGCGGTTTTCAGGGAGTTATGATGGCCCCTACAGAATTGTTAGCCCAACAGCATTATAACACCTTAAAAAGCCTGCTAGAGCCTCTGGGCGTTTCTATTCGCCTGCTCACCTCCTCGTTGCCACAGAGAGAAAAAAAAGAAATTGTTGAAGAGGTAAAATCCGGGATATGTTCCGTTTTGATTGGGACCCATGCCGTAATACAGCCCAGCGTCTTATTTCGAAATTTAACTTTGGTTATTACCGATGAACAACATCGATTTGGGGTGGATCAACGAATCCGGCTGATGGAAAAGGGCTATCGACCGGATACTCTGGTTATGACGGCCACTCCCATCCCCAGAACTTTGGCAGCCATTCTTTATGGTGATTTAAATATTTCTGTTCTTGACGAACGGCCTCCGGGTCGTCAGAAAATCCTGACTGAAAAAATAAAAACAGAGGATGAACGAGAAAAAATGTACTTGCAAATACGCACTTTATTAGAGCAAGGTCAACAATGCTATGTGGTGACTCCACTAATAGAGGACTCAGAACAATTGGAAGAAGTTCGCTCAGCGGAAGAGGTTTACAAAGAACTCACCACTTTCTTGGCCCCACATACCTGTGCGTTACTTCATGGCAATATGAAAGGCGAGGAAAAGAACCGCATTATGACCTTGTTTAAAGAAGGCCTAGTGAAGGTTTTGATTTCAACCGTGGTAATCGAAGTAGGTATTCATGTGGAAAACGCCACCGTTATGGTTATTGAAAATGCGGAGAGATTCGGGTTGGCCCAACTTCACCAGTTGAGGGGTCGTGTGGGAAGGGGAACCCACTGTAGCTATTGTTACCTAGTATCTTATCACAATCAGGACTATGCGATGGAAAGATTAAATGTACTAACATCCTCTCAAGATGGATTTTATATCGCGGAAAAGGACTTGGAATTGCGAGGCCCAGGGGAAGCCTTTGGCACCAAACAACATGGAGTTCCGGATTTGATGATTGCCGATTTAAGCAAACATCTTTCTATACTGGATATAGTAAAAACTGAATCAAACACCCTGCTTGAAGCAGATCCACAACTTGCCAATCACCCATTATTGGCAAACCAAATTGAAAAGATGTTAGAACGTGTTTCTCGATAAAAACCCCTATCAACTGAAAAGAGGACAGGAATATGCGAATTATTGCCGGAAAATTTGGAGGAAGAAAACTAACCTCGCCGAAAGATTATCAAATACGGCCTACTTCAGATCGAGTGAAAGAAGCCATATTCTCCATGTTAGCAGACGCAGTAATGGACAGCCGGGTTTTGGATCTTTTTGCAGGAACCGGTGCACTGGGTTTGGAAGCCATAAGTCGAGGTGCGTCCCATTGTGTCTTTGTAGACAATAATAGAGATAGTTTACGATTGGTTCAAGAAAACATCCGGTGTCTTGGGGCTGAAAATGAAAGTAGGCTGATTTCGGGAGATTACCAAGTGGTTTTGAACCAATTGAAGGGGCCTTTTGATTTAATTTTCATGGATCCCCCGTATCGACACCATGAAATGGAAGAGATTCTAAATAGGATTCAAGAAAAATCCTTGCTAGCGCTCCACGGGCATATCATTATCGAACATAATCAGAAAGACAGGTTGCCGGAAAGAGCGGGGGAGTTTTTAACCGTAAAATCCAAGCGATATGGCTCTACGCATATCACGATATATCAGCAGCATCGGAACTCTGAACTCCTTGATTAAAACGAAGTTTCTATGATATAATACACAGCAGACTATGAGGAGGAAATGCTTTTGAGTACAAACGCCTTGTATGCGGGTTCTTTTGATCCCATGACCTTTGGCCATCTGGATTTGATTGAACGAGCCGCAAAAATTCATGACAACTTGGTAATCGGGGTAATCAGCAACCCGATGAAACAATCCTTTTTTACCAAAGAAGAGCGGGTTGCTATGATTAAAGAAGTCACACAACATTTGGACAATGTGACGGTAGAAACCTTCACTGGCCTTCTTGCAGACTATGTCAACGAGAGAAGGTTCAATGTGGTAGTTCGCGGTCTTCGGGCCACTATGGATTTCGAGTACGAAATCCAAATGGCGCAAATGAATGCCAGGCTTTACAAAGGATGTGTGGAAACCATATTCCTGATGACCAAACCCAGTTTAAGTTTCTTAAGTTCGAGTATTGTAAAAGAAGTTCATAGTTTAAATGGCGATATCGAGGGGCTGGTCCCTGAGGTGGTCAAAATCGCATTGGATCGCAAGAAAAAATAACCATATCAAGGGGGCTTAGCAATGAAAGTTTTGGACCTTTTGGAAGAAATAGAAGAAGTGGTTGATACTGCAGCGGCCGTTCCTCTCACTGGCAAAATTATGGTGGATGCAGACGAAATCTTGGAAATTGTAAAGGAAATTCGAATCGAACTTCCGGATGAAATACAGCAAGCTCAATGGATTAAAGAAGAAAGAGAACGAATACTTAGTGAAGCGAAACAAGAGTACGAGACGGTTTTAAAGGATGCAAGAAGACAAGCGGAAGCTTTGATTGAAAATGATGATATCACTGTGAAGGCCAAGCAGCGTGCAGAGGAAATTTTAACGGTAGCCCAAAATAATGTACGAGAATTAAAGATGTCCGCTTTCAACTACATTGATAGCATTCTATATAATTTTCAACAAAAAATGGACCAACTGAACGGTGAACATTTTATCAAGATGTTTGAAGACATTGAAACTACTTTTGGTAATATCAATGACACCTTGGGGGAAAATCGAAAAGAAATAGAAGAGTTGGCCCAAAAAACTCAGGCGGAACACGACTAATGAAGGTAGTAGGTATCATTTCGGAATACAATCCGTTTCATAAAGGGCACTTGTATCATTTGGAAGAATCCAAAAAAAGTACAGGTGCCGATTTTGTGGTTTCCATCATGAGCGGAAATTTTGTGCAAAGGGGAGAACCGGCCATCGCCGACAAGTGGACGCGTGCACATTGCGCCGTTGATTGCGGAGTTGATTTGGTTTTGGAACTTCCTTTTGTTTTTGCATGCAATAGCGCTGAGTATTTTGCCTATGGTGGGCTATCTATTTTAGAAGGAATGGGTTGCGTTGACTATATCAGTTTTGGTAGTGAAAACGGAAACATCGAAGAATTAAAGGATATTGCGAAAATATTGGTGAATGAACCGGAAGAACTGAAGGCTCTTTTAAAAGCAAAGCTTCATGAAGGGGTTTCCTATGCCAAAGCTTGGGGATTGGCTCTGGAGGAATACGCGGGAGAAGGGGCTTCAAAAATAGTTCGTGAGCCCAACAATATTCTGGCATTGGAATATTTGAAACGAATGATAAAAACCAATTCGTCCATTCAACCCATTACCATTCCGCGAACCGGTGGTGCTCATAATGACCAGGAGCCGACCTGTGATTATGCTTCTGCAACCGCCCTTCGAAAAAAATATTACGAGCAAAAGACCATGGATGGTTTTATTGAATACATGCCTATGGGCAGTTTTCGCAATCTGGCTAAGCTGGAAGGAAAGTGCAACATTCATATAGAAGACTTGTTTCCCATGGTGGTGACCGAGATTTTACGCTCTTCCACAGAAGAACTGGCCACTATTTTTTCAGTAAATGAAGGGTTGGAGAATAAGTTAAAGACGGAAATAAGAAATGTTTCCACCATGGAAGAACTGATTCAAAAGGTAAATTCCAAAAGATATGCGCAGACTAAAATACAGCGTATGTTGATGCATATTTTAGTCCATTTAGATCAAGATACCATGAACCGTATCATTGCGAAAAGGATTGCGTATGGCCGAATATTGGCCATGAATGATCGTGGAACCAAGTTGCTAAAACAAATGAAAAAAAGCAAATCTGCAAAGATTCCCATTATTACCAATATCAACAAGGATATTCGGGAAGATTCTCTCTTATGGCAAATGTTAAATTATGATATCTTGGCCACCGACCTATACAATCTGACCTCCGGAAATAACTTATATGCAGGAGCAGATTATGTGGTAAAGCCGGTTAAGCTTTAGTCAAAATTGTCGTCAAGACGTTAAAATTTTAGGAGGTTTATCATGAAGGTATTGGTTATCAACTGCGGAAGTTCTTCATTGAAGTATCAGGTCTTGGATATGACCAACGAAGCTCTATTGGCCAAAGGCTTGGTGGAAAGAATCGGAATCAAGGGTTCTATCATCAATCACGAAAAGACAGGGCAAGACAAATTTAAGCTGGAAGTTCCTATGAAAGATCATAAGGATGCCATAGGCCATGTATTAGAAGCTTTGATAGACAAAGACCACGGAGTGTTGACTTCTATGGAAGACATTGGTGCGGTAGGCCATCGAGTAGTGCATGCCGGAGAAAAATATGCTTACTCTGTACGAATTACTCAAGATGTTATCGATGCATTGGAGGAATGTACGGATTTGGCACCACTGCACAATCCGCCCAATCTTTTAGGAATTGCTGCCTGCAAAGAGTTGATGCCCAACACACCGATGGTGGGGGTTTTTGACACCGCATTTCATCAAACCATGAGTCCTGAAGTCTTTATTTATGCCATCCCTTATGAATATTACGATAAATATCGAGTTCGAAGATACGGATTCCACGGAACCTCTCACAAATATGTAGCACAGAGAGCCGCTGAAATCATGGGAAGAGATTCTTCTGACTTCAAGGTGATTACATGTCATTTAGGCAACGGTGCCTCCATCACCGCCGTTAAAAACGGGAAATGCATCAATACTTCTATGGGGTTTACTCCGCTGGAAGGTTTGGTTATGGGCACGCGTTCCGGAGACATTGATCCGGCCATTATTTCTTTCTTGTCAGAAAAAGAGGGAATTAGTGTGGATGCTGTGAATACCATCTTAAACAAGAAATCCGGAGTCATGGGGATTTCCGGCGTATCTTCTGATTTTCGAGACTTGGAAGCCGCCGCCGCAGAAGGGAATCAACGCGCCGATTTGGCTATTCGCGTGTTTGCACACCGAGTTAAATTCTACATTGGTGCTTATTTTGCAGAGCTAAACGGTGCAGATGCCATCGTATTCACGGCCGGTGTAGGAGAGAACGACATCGCCATGAGATCTTTGATTTTGGAAGAAATGGATAATTTGGGTGTTCAAATTAATGAAAAAGCCAACGATGTTCGAGGAAAAGAAACGGTGATTTCAACAGAAGATTCCAAGGTAAAAGTGCTATTAATTCCCACTAACGAAGAGTTAATGATTGCCAGAGATACTTACCAACTAGTATCGGAATCGTAAGTGTTTTTTCATAAAATGCTTCCAATGTATTAAAAAATGTATTGACAATGAAAAACCCCCTATATATAATCCCGTCTTTGACAGTTGGAAGAGACAAAAAGCTTGGGAAGCCTTGTAAATAGGCCGTTCCAAGCTTTCTTTGTTTTGAAAAGTTTTTCGTACTTTTTTCATTTTTTGGTGTCTTTAAAAA